>Ga0272441_10000052_pt1 | contig 251705 bp, 235 predicted proteins | sample SSMProp6N_FD_193582 | JGI IMG/M metagenome (GOLD analysis project Ga0272441, IMG submission 193582) | Marine sediment archaeal communities from Little Sippewissett salt marsh, Falmouth, MA, United States - SSM-Prop-6N | ecosystem: Environmental > Aquatic > Marine > Wetlands > Sediment ...
ATCCTTCGATGAACGCCATCTCGTCGAGCAGGGTCTGCAAACGGGCATCAAAGGCCTGCCTGTCGAGCGCCTTCTGGTTGTCATCCCCGAACATGGCGTCCCAGGCACCGCCGCGCTCGGGAGCCTTCCCTGCGTGGCTGAAAAAGACCCTGTAATTCTTGTAGTTGCCGCTTAAGTGCTTGTCCAGGACACTCTTAAAGTTTGTATTGAGGCGTTCGCGCTCCTTGTCGAGGTCATAGGTGTCTATTTCACCTCTGTCAAAACGCCTGGCGATATCTGCGAGTTCATCGGCCACAATATTGGCGAGTACCCGGCTCTGCATACTGTCGAACATGATGCTGCTCTGGGCCTTGAGCGCCTTTTCATAGATCTCCTTTTTGCGTTTGCCCTGGGCTTCAGCATCGCCGCTGCGGCCATAATACATGCCTCCGAACTGGTACCTGGTCTCCCATTCCTTCTCGATCTGCCGGCGAATCTCTTCCGGACTCATCTTGAGAAACCCCTTGAGATTGTTCTTTTCCAGAAACATGCTGTGAACGACCGCGTCGGTCTTATACCCGCCTGCTATGGCCTCGGCGCAGTCCTGGGTTACGTCCATCCCGCCCTTGACCACCATGCCGGCCACAAATGCAGCGGCAAACCCGGCACCCATGGTAGCGGCCGATCCCTTGCCGACCGCTGCCATGGCAGAGCCCACCACATTGCCGGCAGCATCTGCGGCAACGGCACTCACCAGCGCCTTGCCTACCTCGGCGCGTCGCTCATCGGGCCTGGCCTTGATAAATGCATCGGCAGCCGTGTAGCCATACCCAAGAAGAGTCAATCCCTTGGCAACATGGGCCATGCGGGAAGACTGCACCAGGTCGTCTGCATCCATGCCGGGAACCGGAGTCTTCTCAAAGGCATCGTCTATCAAACCGGTGAGGCGGCGCTTGTTGTTGATATTGATGCGCATTATCTCGTCGTCGGCCTGACGCAGAAAATCGTCCAGACTCTGACCCTTGAGCGCGGCTTTGAGTGCATCATCGTCACCGACTCTAACAGCATCCTTGACCCGCCTTGCCTTTTCATAAATATCCCTGGTCCCGGGATGGGTTGCCGGATTGATACCCGTTACCTTTGCATCGTCATCCAGCATGCGCTGCAGCATCTTGGCGGTGTGGTCGGCCCGCTGACGATCGTTCATGCCCGCGAGATGGCCTTTGTACTTGATCTCGTAGTCGGCATCCACGATACGGGCGCGGTCCATATGATTGTACTTGGCCTCGGCAAGGTTCTCCATGACGCTTTCAGTGGACTGATCTTTCAGCAGAACAACATCGCCGTCCGGACTCACCACGGGCCTGTTATATTTATCATAGCGGACAATATCCGCCTTGCAGTTTTTTTCCGGGTTGAGCATATAGTTGTGTTCCAGGGCCCGCTGACCTGCTGCGCCCGGATAGCTCTCGTGCACGATGTGGGGATATTTTTCCGCAAACTCCGGGCTCATCTTTCCGTTGGGGTCGCGTGGAAACAAGGTCACCTCGCCGGATGTCATGGTCTTGTTTATGAGCCTTGTGTCGATCGTACCGTCCGGGGTGATGACCTTGCGGCCGGTGGTCATCTCGGTATAGTGGATCATGGCGCGTTCGGTGACAGCCTCGGCATTGCCGGTCATGCTAAAATTGGTCAGGTCGATGTCTGCTGTTGCGCACTGCCGGATAAAGGTCTGTTTGTCGGCCAGACGTGCTGGGTCGCCCTGAAAGATCACCTTGTTCTTCCACGAACCCGTCGGAACCAGGGCATCCAGTGGTTTGTCGGCATGGGCCGCCACGTCCTGAATTCCCTTGCTCATGGCGCGGGCTACCGTGGGGTAGCGCTGCCGGCAGATCTGAAAGGCAAGCTCGACCTGCTTGGGGTCGCCCGAGCCTGCCATATCGATCACGATATTCTTTGCCGTAGACCACTGCGAATACAGCTGACGGGATTTCTGCAACTGAAAACCGTTTTTCAGCATATGGTCGATGGAGGCTTGCGTGTCAAAAGCCCGGGCCGGGCATGATATCGAAAGAATGATGAACAGAGATAAAATAATGACAATCGGTCCGGGTTTGTGGGAGGTGCGTGGACTCATATGATACCGTCCTTTCATGCGTGCGCTTTGATAAAATAAAAGATACACAATATTTAATATAAATACAACCGATCCTCGTTTTTCGATTCTGCTCAACCAGTATGCCGCCGGAGCGTTCGCTGTATTTATGGGAAGGCAATCGTACTTCTATGCAGGCATCGGCGATCTTCTCCACGCCGCACCCCTTAGGATATAACAGTCCTTACAACATACTTCAGCAATTAACGGATTGCAAAGTATAGAAAACCGAGGCAACTATAGTATCTTAAAACAGTTTTTAAATATAAAGATCTTTGCGAGGAATCCATAAATATTATTCCTTGAGTTTTATGTGGAAAGAACCGTCCGAGACCTTTATATATTCTACCCCTTGTGAAAAAATATCCCAAAATCCGCCTTGGCCTTCAAATTCTTGAACGAGATCCATATCTTTAATGTTGCCTAACCAGGCGTTTGGAATGGGTACTCCGCCAATACTCACGCCTCGAAGGACAACGACGGGTTTCCCCTCTTCATAACCTAACGTAATACCGCAGTTCAGTCTCAGAATTTTGCCTCCCAGGACAGGGATCTCTTTATCCACGGGAATCAGCACCTTCAAACTGACCATATTATTTGACAGGTCAACAGCAACCCTCCGGGCTATCTCCTTGTCTCTTGCTATGAGCGCATTGAGTTCTCTCTCGGTAATGTTGATCTCACGTCTTGCAGCTTCCTCTTTGTAAGGCTCAGGTGCAAGGCTTCCCTCGCCCTTTGTCCCGGCAGATTCAGTCCGCGAGGATTTTCCTTCAACCGGGATATTCCGCTGAAGATGATCAAGTTTTTCATCCAGCACCTGCTGCTCTTGCACAGTCAGTTTTGTGGCCCTAAATGGGTTGGCGTACAGGTTGTACTTTATCCACCATATGCTCAACAGTAGTAACGTAATGCACACTGCTGCCACAATAATCATGATTCGTAGGCCTTTCGAACTGACCTTATTCTTTATCACCGGTAATTCTTCTGCTGACATCTGATTCCTCTTATACTTACGTAGTCAAATAGCCTTTTCTGAGTAATTAATCTTGCTTCACCTTCAATAGCCGTCCCAGCCTGCAAGCCTGGCCCAAAGCCACCATGCCGCATATCCTTTCCTGTTTCCGTTCAGGTGCTGGCTGTGAGCAGCACCCGATGCCCACCAGTCTACATCTTCCGTGTGGGATTCCTGCCACACCAATGCCCAGTTCCTGTCCCGGGTGCCATTGCTATCAGAGTCATAATCACAGTTGTCATTCGGGATCTTGTCTCCGTAATAGACACCGTCCGGATCATAGCTCTCTATATCCTCGAAATCATAGAGTATCTTACCGTTGAAGTTACAAAAGTCTCGTATCTGAGTATTTCGAATGTGCAGATTGCCGTCAAGCCCGCCCCCGTTCAAATGACCGGTCATGTAGACAAATTTAATATCGGGATAATCTTCTTCAAGTTGCGCCATGGGTTCAAGATAGGTAGATACCATAGTTTCCTCGGTACGGCTGGCTGCCTGGCCGCACCAAGACCAGATAATGACATTAACATCTTCATGGATGCTGCCGCGTCCGGTCTGAGAGTCGGGCTCGCCAAGATATTCACGTGTATTATTTTCCCATTGAGGATAATACCCGACATCACCACCCATCGCATAATCATCCAGGTCCAGATATCCATTCAGCGGACCATCGTTCCACACATAAAGCCCCGGAGTAATATCATAGTCGGAGCTGCCGGTGAGAAATTCGTCCAGCCCGTTCATGCCTGATATCAACTGGCTTCCGTGGGATGTATGCCCATAGGCGATATGAAGGACCTGTTTCGCGGTTATTACGGCATTTTCGGGGATCTGAGATATATCCGTACAGGTATGGTCGATGATTATCGCACCTGCCACCTGCCCTGCCGTGGTCGCATCTGCAGGGCCGGAATACCCTGAAGCGCCCGCTGCATTATAGGCGCACACGCGGTATGAATATGCTGTATCAGCATCAAGACCCGTGTCCGAGAATACCTCGGTATCAGCATCAAGGCAAGCTATCTCTGCATAAGGCCCGCAGCTTACCGAACACTCGACCGTGAAGCCTTCTTCATTGCCTGCATTGTCCTGCCAGGCAAGATCTATTCGATCCAGACCGACCGATGATGCGGAAAGACCGGAAGGTGCGTCAGGCAATGAAGGCGACGCATCTACGGCAGGGTCATCTCCCTTATTACAACCAAAGATTATTATTAAGATCATAAAAGTCAATAGATGGGTTATTGGCACCTTTATAAAAATATTTTTAAAAATTGTCATACGAAAAACCTCCTTAAGCGATCGGCACGTCATGGACAACCAATGCTGCAATTCTTCTACCAGAAGCAGCAGGACTACGAAAATCTCTTCATCTATAAGGACGGAACACCTTATACAGCCATAGTACTTTGACTAAACTGCCGCAATATAACATACGGACAGGCTGCCCTGCAGGGTCATGATACATACGGTGTTTTATCAATAACCCACAGGATTATACCCTGACAAGAAGACTTTCTTCGTAACCGAATGTACATTTTTGTAATGTTATTCTTATTATATGCCGAATAATTGAATACTTCAGTAGTTCCATTGCTTACGCCGGGCAGCCATCGGGGTTGTCCGGCACTTTATTTTTGTGCAAGGATACACGACCACAGCCCTTCATTGCTTCTTGAATATATCGAACCGGTATGTCTCGATGATACTGCCTTTATTATCGACAACATCCACATGCCACGGCCCTGTCTGATCAGGCATTATAAGCTTTGAACTGTATGTGCGCCAGCTCTTTGTCTTAACTGCAAGTTCCACGCTGGCCAGCTCTGTATTTCCGTAATACCACACGTGCCGAACCGCAGTGGGTTCTTTGGCCCCGAGGATCTTAGTGAAACAGTAAACCTTTTTAACGTCTGACGGGAAACTGGTGCTTTCCCACACTACCTCATGATTTTCCACATACTTACAGATAGCCCCATATCCTATTTCCAGCTCGGTTTCACCCAGGACATTGGCCGGCACTGCAAGGCCCAATAAAAAGATCCACGCACATAAAGTGGTTATATGATACAAAATTGTCCGTCTCATGCCGTTACCTCCTCTGTGTATACTAAGTAATAGCCCCCTGTCCCGATTTTTCAAGACTATATTATATGGATCTAAAGATGTTCAATACTCCGGAAGGGGTCGGGGCCTTCTGCACATTACCTTACGACGGGACAATACAGCATTTTTCATCTGTATATCGCCCTGAATCTTATAGCAAGCATATGTCCGTTACCCTTCGGTGATGTCTTAAACAGCACCTGCTCATGAACATCGATCTGCCAGGCAATCCTGACCGTTGATGCATCTATCGCCTCTATCCGGCAGTATATGGCCTCTGACCCCTCGGAATCTAAAGGTACCACGGTATCGTCATAGGCATCATAGTCATTTAGAAAGGTGTGCTCGGACACAAAATCGCACTCCCAATCCCATAATGTGGCATCCTGTGAATCGAGCACCTTTTCAAATACGCTTGCCGAGTCAAACGTCCCTGAATCGCCGTCTTCACCTATTACAATGGGGTATCCGGAGGTAATATAGGTAGCATTCCTGTCTATCACCCCAACCAGCCCTGTATCCCTGTTCGTTATGGTCACATAATAATACTGACATGCAGATCCTGTATCATTTCCCACGAAACACTCACCGGATTCATATACCGAGGTATCGGCATCCATATCTGTTGTTGTATCATACGGTTCGGCATCCATAGTGTCGACAGATGCAAGGTATATACTGAAATGGCTGGTCTGAACCACTGCTAGATTCTCGACCGTATCCCTACTCCGGACGTCGAGCTCATCCCACATGCCCGTCAATTCATTATAGTTCAGCACCCTGACCCTTGATTCATCAACAGCTGTACCGTCTACTATGCCGTCGTTATCGGCATCATTGTACGGCAGGTAAAGGCTTACAGGCTTGTCGAAAAGGGTGCCGTCCGGGGTAAAGCTGATACACTCTCCAACACCGGCATACAGGTCTTCCAAATCGCGCGGAAGAGCTGAAGAGGCCATGGTTATCTCCTCTTCAGCCAAGAGTGCATCAGCCGGAATTATGACCTTTGCCCTGAAGATCGGACTGACGGCATCTACGGCCTCTACAGTTCCCCCATTTGGACCTATGATACCGGATATGCTTTTATATGAATCATTGCCGGAATCCTTGCACCCATAAAGGAATACGGCACAAATCAACCCTGCGACGAGCAGTATCCATGCCCAATATACATACCTTGATCCAATTCGCGCCATATCCATATCTTTATCGGCCCTACCGTTTTTTTCATGGGATAGTCCTTATACCCATCCCCTTTACACACTATATCGGCGAATTTACCGGCGAATGATAGTCCTGGCCTTAAAATCTTCAGGGGCCTGCCCGAAAGGGCTTACAAGGCCACGAATCTTCAGGAGATCGTATTCACACAGTGAGGAGATATTCAGGTCATCGGCATACACCTCGTAATAATCCGGATCAGCGTCATTGTCCGCATCCAGACCCGTACCCTGAAAATCAAAGAGCCCTATATCACGCCCGCCTATGGTATACAGGTTCAACACCAGAGAGTCTTCACCGACCTGTCGGACAGCACCTCTGATGGCAGTAAGCATGATCCTCATATAACCGCTTTCCGCATCCATACCGAACGTATCGCTGTCCTGACGGGTCAGCGTACCCAGCACCCATATGCGCTGGCCTACGGATACGTCATCTATCGAACATTCATCAGCACTCAGCTGACGGTGTACACTCGTTGCATCACCTATATCGACATTAACCGTCTTATTAAAGGCCACTATTCCGCCGGACCTTATAAGGGCTGCCCCCCTCATGGTAAGCATATCTCCCTTTCGTGCTGTAACGTTTCCCCTGACCACATCGAAGGCCCCACCCGGCACACTGGTACCCGCATATACGCGATCCGCTCGAAAACCGATCGGACCGAACGACATGTTCCCCATAACTATAACAGCGGTCAGGTCGGTCTGCTCAGTGAGCTGCCCAAGCCCCAGTTCCCCGGTATAAACTGTACCGTTGATGTCATAGACGGTATTGGCCGTTGTACTAACCGACATGATCCCGAACCTGTCGTGAGCATCTGATATGGCGTGGACAAATGGCCGCAGAATGATCTCAAAGGTGCCCTGCTCATCATCCACTTCCTTCAAGGACCCGCGAAGCCTGTGTATATGAACAGACTCCAGATTGACCCCGGCAGTCAGGACAGGACTTACTGTAATCACTATGGATTCCGGGTCTGAACAATCAACGGTATTCGACGCACTGAGATCAAAATCCAGGGTTAGATGTGCCGGCACGCCAGGGGCTATTGTGAGTGAATTTCTACCCTCCAGCCTTACAGCAAGATCTATGGCGCCGATATCATCACCCTGACTATCATGTACGGCCTGAACCTGCATCGCCTCTCCGTCATCGTCCTCTATCCAGACATCCGATTGCTGATAATCAATTGTAATTACTGCACCTGTATAGTTACCGCAAGGGATGGTAGCCACGGTGAGAAACTCCGTCATATCCGTATATTGAGCAAAGTCCACCCTTGTGGAAATAGGCAATGTTTCCACCTCCGTGCCGTTTGCCTTTGTAAGCAGCAATGACGCTACATCCACGTTGTAACTCAGAAAATCCCCCTGGGCATCGGTAAGGCCGATAACCAGTTCCCCGCTTTCGCTCGAGGTCTGCGTGGTGCCTTTGCATGCGGAAAGGGCCATAACAGCAGTCAATATCCCCAACATGGCCATCATGTACACCATGCAGGTCATGGTTTTGTACATACAGCTCTTTCCTTTCATGAACCTCTTCATAATAACTCCTTTTATTAATATAATATTTTATAGATATCAGTTTCTTTTCTTTCCGGACCTTTCATTCCTTTGAGGGGCTGACCTCCCCTTGCGAAACTCCTTCTGGATGGATTTCAATCGGTAGTACCTCTGAGAGCCTACGATCTTTCTCACCTCGAGAAGATATCGAAACCTCTCTACGGCCAGGTTCGACCTGGCCTCTTCGAGCCTCTTGTACTGATCCATCACCTCTGTCTCGTTAAGGGGATCCTTTTCCATTATGATATCAAGTTCAAACCTCTGCTTTTCCAGCCCGCTCTTTAATTCGATGAGCTTTCTCCTGTTCTGAACGTAAAGGTCATCGAGCATCTTAACCTCATCCTGGCTGATCTTTATCTCTTCTGCAATCTTGGGCAACCTCCACCATTTTCCGGACGGCGTATCCTGAGCATATACGAGCCCAGACAATGCCAACAACAACCCTGCCGATAATACAATCAGATATCTTTTCAACATTTCTTTACACCTCTCTTTCGCAGAACATCCGCCCCGGTCTGTTCTGCATCTATGGGTATGATGAATCGGATGAAATCCTCATCCATCATACCGTCGACCTTAACATTATCTTCTTGATATCCCTGTAATAGCGGGTCTTCCTCGAGCCGACTGATCTCTGCAATGAATCTCTCGTCCTCGATCATCTCCTGTATCAACGAAGAAACAGACTGTTCTGACACCTGATGGACAGAGAGCCCCCAGGAGACGGCTATGATCAGGATCGCGGACATGACTGCGGTACCGAGGGCATATGAATATCTTCCCCAAAAGACCGTTCTTGTACCGGCATAATCAATACTCCTACACGACGGAACAGGTGAATGCCGATGCGCGTATTGCCCGATCCGGCCGAGTTGCTCTTCAAGATGCAGCAGCCTCTGTCTGCACTGTATGCATGCATTCAGGTGCGCCCTTGCCTGATCTGTGAGGTCTTTTTCATCCACTACGGCAGTAACCAGTTCCTCATCCTTTAAATGACCGTTATTGTCCATACCTAGATCTCCCCTCTTTCCAGCATCTTCAAAAGCACTCTTTCCGACCTTAGCTTTTCTATACCCCGGTAAAGATGCGTCTTAATCGTGCTTTCGTGCCTGTCCAGGGTGACTGCTATCTCGGTTATGGTGAGATGGTCCATAAAACGAAGCCTGAACACCTCTTTCTCCAGGCGGGACAGCCTCTTCAGAAAGGCATCGATCTTGCCCCAGAACTCCCTGCCTATAAGGCCTTCCAGGCTGTCGGGTCCTTTATGGGCTGCATCGATCTCTCCGGTGGTATCCGTTCTGATAAACACAGAAAAAAACCGCTTCTTCCTATGGAAATCTCTGATCCTGTTGATAGTGATCCTGTAGAGCCAGGGCCTGAAAAGTGAAGGGTCCTTCAATTGGGCCAGCCTTCTATATGCCTGTATAAATACATCCTGGACAAGGTCCTCGGCGTCCATATGAGAATTCAGCCTGTAATATGCCATCTTATAGATTCCCTCTCGGTATATCCGAATGAGCCTTTCATAAGCATCTCCATCTCCATCCTTCGCCTTTTCAACCAAGGATGATTCTTTCAATAAGCGGCCGTTATCCATATCCCTGCCCTTCACCTCAATCCTGTTTGCAACCTTTTCCTGACTGTACCAGTGCCATTTTCACCATAATTGTCTGATCCAGCCGCCCTTGCAACAAGAATCAAACCCTTAGACGGATGCACCCGGGGTTTTGTCTACAAAAAATATGGTGATGGGATAATTGCAAAGGGCAGCAGAAACATCACATATCATTTCGACCGCAGTGATAGATCATTTTAATATCAGAGTATTAAAATCAATCACTCTGCTCGGAATGACAGAGATAGATTCTTGCTATAAGATCAGTGGAATATTCTATTGTCGGGACTTTAGATATATATGATTAAAAAATGGGGCAGGATTAAGACCTGCCCCGGTGTATGTATTTTTATTATATCTTTGCTACATCTGTGGCCTGAGGCCCTTTAGGACCCTGCTCCACATTGAAAGAGACCCTGTCTCCCTCGTCAAGTGACTTGAAACCTTCCTGCTTGATTGCTGAAAAATGAACAAATACATCGCTTCCGCCATCCTCTGTGATAAAACCAAATCCTTTCTGCTCGTTAAACCATTTTACTGTTCCACTAGCCATTAAAACACCTCTTCTTTCATATCCCCTTTTCTGGCAAAAAAAAGGGACGTGATCTTGTTATTTCTGAAAAGCATCATTACCTGGTTCCCGAGGAAAGCGAAGTGAAGATTTGTATCGGTCTTCCTTGATAATTTCGAATTTCAGATTGTAATATGGCATATAAAGGATCTTTCAGGACCTGTCAAGCATGAAAGAAAATCTTTTTTTACACCTCAGAACCCATGCCCTCAATGCCGGGGTATCCTTGCAAACCCGCTCCTTAACTGAAAAAGCCAGAAACCCATCGTATAGATCAATATCCCGATTATACCGATATACATGATCTCTGCAAAAAAACCTTTACCGGCCTTTACCGGGTCATATGCCTTGTTGGCCTGAACAGGCCCTGTGTTCCATTGCGCATATTTCGTGAGGGTTTCACGTGTCTCGCGCCTAATCTTGCCCGGACTGCCGGCAGTCTCGGACAGGCCCTCACCACCCCAATAGAGCCAGTAATGTCTTCCATGTTCGGGAATGAACGATATATATCTCCTTGCCCATGAGACATGGACCTCGCTTATCATATACGGTGAACCGCTGCCGGAGAGTTTCAGCCTGGCATAAGCGGTCTTGCCGAGTCCGGGGGCCAGGATATCTCTTGTCAGCATGCCGCCTGCTATCCGGTAAAAAACCCCGCGCCCGACGACCCTGTACACAGCTGGCCCGTAGCCATCTGCCGTAAGGATTTCAACCCCGCAATAATAGTAATGGTCCCTGGCGACTATCCCTACATATTCTACCGGCAGACCTACTTTCCCGAGGTCTATTATGGTGCCTCCCTGATTGTCTGATAAGGCAGACGGCTTTTTATATACTATCCTGTCAAGCTTCGGACCTTTTTTGCCCGTACGGCTGGTGAACGGATCAAAGGGTATGGGTGCCTTATTTTCAGACAGCAACCCGATAATATCCGTATTCAAGAGATCGTATTGTAGCCCCTGTTCCTTGGCAAGGTTCACATCTTTGATACGGACCTTTAAGAAGGCATTATTTGTCTCGTTAAACTCGATGGTACTGTATACAACATCCATTTCAGGCCTGAGGTCTGCTATAACCCCCTCACCTACCGGCCGCCAGCTAGTCATTTCCCTGCCGGCATAGACCTCTATCTCTCTAAAAAAACCTCTCGTCCTTGTTGAAAAAACCAGGTTGCTTACATATCGCCCATCCGCATCACGCCTCAATACTATACTGCGGACTTGATTTTCTGCCGTATCCTCAAGGACTTCCCATACCGCATACCTTTCTTCCGGGGGTTGCTGCATAAAGATCTCACACTCTAATTCCGTGCCTGTTTCATCGAATATGGCGATGTCTTCACGGTCTCCCGAGTAAAATCTCAGGACTTCGCTTGCAAGGGCAGCCCTGACCGGATGACCATATTGGACGCCTGTAAGCTGCGCCTTGTACCTGAAGTCGGAAGGATCTGCACCTATCGATTGGCCGCACATTATAAATACAAGTAAGGCGCAGACAATAGAACCTTTCCTGACACGTATTGTGCCGGCATCTCTTTTTCTCATATGGGATTGCATAACGGGTTTATCATCAATACCGGGTTTTATTCCGGATCAATGATAATATCCTTTAATGCCCGCTTCGGCACATGATGTACACCTTCATTATCTCTCCAGTACTCGATATTCCCTTCAGGACCTATATCTTCAATATTGATGACCTCTTTTGGCTTCCCTAAGGCAATAACCAGGAGGATCTCAAAGCGCGCCGGGATGTTGAGCGGTGGCTTGAGCTGATTCTTCTGTATCGAGGCTATCATACATCCACCGAGCCCCTTTTCCACTGCACCCAACAGTATGCTCTGCGCTGCAATCCCGTGGTCACACCCGCACGATTTGCTGATCGCAGTATCCAGCAGGATTATGATATAGGCGCTCGGCCTTTCCCCCAGCTCAGGCCCGGGCCAGTCTGCAAGATACCCTGCCCAGGCAAGGTGTCTGTATATAATCTCGTTTGTCTCAGGCCTGTTTGAAAGGAGATATTTCAGGGGCTGAAGGTTCGCGGCAGAGGCTGACAGTCTGGCCATATCCACAAGGTCAATCAATGTATCCTTGTCCACACTGCTCTCCTGATAAAACCGCCTGCATGACCTGTTTTTAACAATCAAATCCTTTAACATGATATCTCCTTCAAGGGCATGTATCGAGTGCAGTATATCTTAATCAAATACACCGGTAAAAGCAAATGACTCTGAGTCGAACAGGCCCTTGTCGCTTATCTTGAGCCTGGGGATAACAAGCAGCGCCATGAAGGAAAGGGCTATAAACGGGGATGAGAGTGTAGACCCCATGCCTTTTACCAGGCTGTCCAGGTCCTTGTACTGCCCGGCCACTGCCCATCCGTCCATATCGGACATCAGACCTGCAACAGGCAGGGGCAGAATCTTTTGCACATCGTCATATACAACGGCAAGCCCTCCCCGGGATTCTATAACCATATTGACGGCCTTGCATATATCCATGTCGTTTGTACCCACCGAGATGATATTGTGGGAGTCATGTGCGACACTTGAGGCTATGGCTCCTTTTGAAAGACCGAATCCCCGCACAAAACCGAGTGCAGGGGGTGCGTCTTTGTACCTGTTTACAACTGTGATCTTCAATATGTCTTTGTCTGTATCCGGCACGGCATAACCTTGATCTGTCCTCGGCCTGTCAAAGAACTTTTCTGTCACAAGAGAACCGTCGACCGCATCGATGATCCTGGCGTTACCCGAGCAGGCCTTTATCTTGAATGATGCCTCGTCTTTGCAGTGCGTGTTGAATATATTCACAAGTCTCAGAGGGTTCCTTTCTATAAGGGTCCTGCCCTTTTCCGCCACCTTCAGACCGTCTATATATGTCTCGAGCACATTACATTTATCGAGGCTGTCGATGATTATAAAATCCGCACAATCCCCTTTCTGCAAAAGGCCTATGTCAAGACCGTAGTGCTCGACAGGGTTCATGCATGCGCATCTCAAAACCTTCATCGGATCATGGCCGAGGCCTATCGCCTTTCTAACGATATTATTGATGTGGCCGTTTACAAGATCGTCAGGGTGCAGGTCATCGCTGCAAAACATGCACATAGAGCAGGATTCATCGATAAGGGGATGAAGGGTCTCAAAGGAACCCGCAGCCGAGCCCTGCCTGATCTGTATCTTCATACCCAGACCGATCTTTTCTCTTGCCTCTATGATATCCAGACTCTCGTGGTCCGAACTGATGCCGGAAGCGATATAGCACCTGAGACCCTGGCCGCTCAGGCACGGGGCATGGCCGTCAACGACCTTGCCAAGCCTTTTTGCGGTTTCGATCTTTTTCATGAGATCTGCCTGCCCTGCGATCACCCCCGGATAATTCATCACCTCGCCCAGGAATAAGACCTCATCGAGCCTCATCAACCTCTCGACCTCATCAGGCCCCAGCATCGCCCCCGCGGTCTCGAACGCGGTTGCAGGCACGCAAGAGGGCGCCCCAAAATAGAATTTCAATGGGGATTTCCCGCCATCGGCCATCATGTATTCTATGCCTTCCATACCGAGGACGTTGGCTATCTCATGAGGGTCACAAACCGCCCCTACAGTACCGTGGGTGACGGCAATCCTTGAAAATTCATGAGGTGTCAGCATGGAGCTCTCTATATGGATATGTGAATCTATAAAGCCGGGTAATATAAATCTGTCGTATGTACCTGTCTGCGGAATGATATCGACAATCCTGCCATCTGATACTATCAGGGTTCCCGGGTATATCTTCGTATTAAGGACATCGATGATATTACCTGCTATTTTCATTTTCTGCAGATCTGTCATTGTCTTTGTTTTCGTTTATGCCTTATCAGGATGCATCGCGTAGTATCCTGAATATGCCTTTATTCCTGTCTATAAAATCGTTTAGGAGGTACCTCTTATCAGACATCGATGCATCCTGCGACTGCCAATCCCTGCATGTATACGCAGTGCTGACATTGTCTACATCTTCAAAGTAATAGATCATGATCTTGATGTCATTCATCCTGCCGGCCCTTCTTCCAAACGCCTCTACCATATAACAATCCGGCACTACGTAGCCCTGTTTCAGCCTAACCTTTTCAGTCTTGCTGAAAAAAGGGCTCGTTGAATCCCTTTCGGGAAGCTTCCCCTCGTTTTCTATGAGTTCCATCTCTGCAGGTGTAAACATCGAGGAGGTAACAGTGACCATATGCTGATAGATCTTTGAACCGAACATAACATCGTCCTCCACCAGCATGTACCCCTCATCAATAAAGATTTCAGGCCTCCATGAACCTTTCTGCACGTGCTCTATCCTTACAAGAATGCCCCGTTCGAGCCTTTTCCCAGACTCTACACGGCCGAACAGGTATGAGAATTTCTTTATCTGAAGGCTCCTGGACCCTATCTTTTCCTTATGTTTGCCTTTCTGTTCCACCTCACCTAGGTATTGAAGATTCTGGCTTACCTCGATGCTGAGCTTTGGTTCGCTCGATGAATCAAAGATATTGTTGCTATCCACTGTCCTATTCGTATTTGTTCCTGCACAACCGTAGGCCAGCAGCAAGAAAAAGAATGCCAGGACCGTTCTCATCTGACTCACATTACACCTCCTTCACCGTGATTGCCTATAAACTCTATGCTTTTATTGATATTTATATCATATCCACATATTTATTTCCAGGATTGATATCAATCAATCTTAGGCATGCGATCTATCATACAGCCATTTCAGGGGATTGGTCTGTATATATCTCTGTATCTTTGTTTCAATTCGCACCGCCATCTCTCTGTCATTATACCTGCATCGTTTACAGCACAGGCTAATCCCTAAGAATGATATCGCGGGACTTTGGCCCGCAGTTCATCAGCATATCGACAATAGAGAGTCTCGGGATAAACGACCCCCAGAGCTGGGGATAGATGTATGAAGGTATATTGAAATAATGCAGTTCGATATTGTCATCCAGGAATAGACCTTCATCGAGGTATTTCTTTGCCTGGCACTGGGCCGTGAATATGTCTGCCCCCAATCCCCTGCATATCTCGACCGGCAGTCTGTCACCCTTAACATCGATATCGAGTTCGGACAGGAGCACGATCCTTGTATCTATAGAAAGATATTCCATGCAGTACCTTATAATAAAGAGGTTCATATCTATGAGCCTATCGATGCGTATGGCGTAGAGATCCTCGAAAAACCCGATATGATCGTCAAGATACGGGGCATTCCCGTAGGCACATTTTATGCCTTCAACGTGTTTGCGTTTCCAAAAGCCTTCGTTACATATCCTGACCCCGTTGATCCTCTGAAATCCGAGCCCCTTTTTCCACACAGGAACACCCATCCGCAAGACCCCCTGGTCATTTTTGAAACGGTTTCTCGTTATCCAGGTGGGGCCATGGGGGAACTGGACGCTGTCGAGGATTACAAACACGTCGGATATCCAGGCCTTGTAGAAAAACCCGGGATACGGGCAAAAATAGGGCTGGTTTATAGACACCCTCATATGACTATATAATAAGGGTGATCGATAACGGTACAACCTCCAAGACACAGGGCATGCCGGGTATTCAAAACGGACTATGAGCTATAATCTATTTTCCTCAAAGCTCATAGAGGGTTTCATCCACCTTTGGCCTGTCCTTCCTTGATCCGCCCTTGGATTTGGCCTCAAGCACAAAGGGCTCTTCGCCATCTAGAAGGTCCCCCATCTCAGACTCTATCCTGTCCGGATCTTCGCCCCTTTCAAGACGGCTCAGGGCCTCTTCCATGCCGTCGCCCATCTTCAGTCCTGTCGCGTCGGAGAGCCTTCTCATGAGCCTGGCTGCCTGCCTGGGATCTTCTTCATCCATACTGCCTGCCTCTCTAGCGAGCATCTCCATGGCACCGGCCATCTTTGACTCGTCTATGGGGGGCATGCCGTCTTCGTGCTCTTCCTGGTCTGCGGAGCGCCCTGTTATAGCGGAGAATATGGACACCTTACGTTTAAGCTGAACGTCCTTGCACCTCGGGCAAAAAGGTACCTTTTCCGTGTTTATGGTCCTTGAAAAGAAATTGTATATGGTATTGCACCTGTTGCAGTAAAATTCGTAAATCGGCATTTGACCCTCTTATATATGATTGATATTGCTTAATATGAATATTATTTACCGCTAAAAATCAAGCAGGATTTATCGAAAGACCGACCTTTTTGAAGATCCGGACCCATATCCTGAAACAGTCATTCTTGCCCCTTTACTTATTCATATTTCCTTATTCATATCCATAACTGCATACAGGTCTCCAGTGGCTTGTCGCAGCCTCAGCCGTAGGCCCTTACCGCCTTCCTGCAAAGACAGTCCGAGATCGCATAGATACCCACTATAAAAGGGATGGCGTGGTAACCGACGGTCAGCCCGTGCCTGAGCCTGAACAGCAACACCCTCAATGCCATGTCTTCGAGCCTTTCACGCAATCTTACATATATATCGTCCAGAACCTATGCTGTCCTTTTCTGCTGGCTCGTGTAACGTATATGCGCGGTCTGATGGTATATTCCCCCTACTGATATAATCATGGCAGTTATATTGTTATCAATGAGGATAAGGGAGGGCGCGGCCTTATAGCAAGGTGGCCTCCCCTTTTTCAACTGTATTCTATGATCTGTTTTTCCTTCTGAAACCGGCCAGTCCGATAAGGCCTGCCCCCAAGAGCAGTAGTGTGGCAGGCTCTGGGACGGGATCTCCGATGGTGCCCCAAGTATTAGTTTTAGATAATGTCAACTCTAAATAGTCTATTCCGATCCAATCAGTACTTGAGGTATCAGAGGTGTTATTGATTTTTATACCAAAGGGGTTTGAATATTCAGATGCATCAAAAACACTAGATGTCCAGTTTTGAAATACACCTCCATGTGGAGATCCATGATTCAAAACAAGACTACTTGTATCTTGCGAAACAGTATTAATGGATATATCCACAGAGTAATTTGTTGTAGGCACATTATCATTATAATGATCATCTAAGACTAGCGATGCTGTTATATCTGCATATAAATAATCGCCTATATTTATTCCTGATAAAATACTAGAGTAAGCTTCCAAGGCTAAGATTTTTTCGTAGTCAAATGACCATGTCTGGGCTTCTCCCGTATACAGGATATCGCTCCTTCCATCTGCAACTCCATAGCCACCGAAACCGGAAAGCTCCTTTCTGAAAACTATGGTATCATCTACTAAATTCACTGCTGATATATCTGTATCAGTATGCAAAGTAATTAAAGCTGCCTCGGCCACACCCCCCATAAAAAATACCAACATAAAAACAATCCCGACCAAAAACCCTTTTTTCATTTTCATTCCCATTGCATTCATACCTCCCATATATTTTTTGATACATGAAAACAGGCCCCAATACATTACCTATCAATATCAATTAACCCATAAAAAACATGCAATAATAATACCATACATACATACAAAACCCTTTATCGTCTGTTGCGTCTATTGTTCAAGCAACTCTTTACAAAAAAATATAACCTTATAAATTCAGAGCATTAAGCCCCTCACCTTCAACAGGGCAGACAACATAAGATATGCGGGGAGAAATCCTTCTTATCGGTATTTATTATATACGATCCTAAACATTAAGCGCAATAAATGTAAAAATTATCGACACCTTTTCAGGCTGTATCCCCATTATATCATCTTAATCTATCCTGATAATAGAGTAATATCTAATCATTACGAGAATATTCCGGGTGTAAAAGATTCCGACAATACCATTTACAGCCCACAATACGCTTAATATATTCATCAAATCAACCCTTAAGGGTTTATGATCACCTGTCCGCCTTCAAGAACTAGCCTTTTCCCCTGCAGCCCTCCTGCTCATATCCCATGGACACGAAGTATATGGCCCTGTCAAAGAAGTACACGACCTTGTTGTTGAGCTCGAGCGCCTGGTGGAGCTCTACCGTGGAGTTGAACAGGCTCTCGCGCTGCACGAACAGCCACAGGTGTCTCTTGATGAGCATGAACGCAAGGATCACCTCATATAAAGGTATGCCTTCCCTGAAACGAGTCCTGCCGAGTTCGGTATAGACCCTTTTGACCTCGCCCTCTGTGTGCTTGTCTGTCTTGAGCCAGGAATCCAGATTGCTATAGACATCGAAGATCCTCTCGTAGAGCTTGTCCTCGGGGATCCTGCGGTAGCCCTTTGTCTGATCCCTCTCCAGGATGTCCCTGCACAGCTGTCTTGCAAGCGTGTCTGCATTCTTTTCGATCATATCAAGCAGTCTTTTATAGATCATTTATCAGCCCTCCTCTTTTTTTCTTTAACGCCTGTATCCTCTATTGCCTCACTGGGAGCCTCTATCTCCTCGATGAACGCTGGCGAACAAGCTTCTTTACAAAGACCTCCTCCCGCTCCATCTCCTCGATCCTGTCCGTGATATATTTTCTCGCCTCCTCGTGCTGGGGGATAAATATCTTTTCCAGGGCATTGACCCTCCTGATGACCTTTTTGAGCTCCCTCGAGAGCATGATTATCGCCTTGGTCATACCTGCATACTCGGCCAGGACATCTACCGCAGAGATGGATCTGTTCTTTGCATCGTCATAACCCGAGGTGGTATCATTCATGGTAACCACAGGCCTCATAGCCTTTTTGCCGATCCTTGTCTTCGGCAGCTTCAGCCCCATCACCTTTTCTATGTCCCTGTGAAGGTAATATGCCCTCTTCTCGGAACAGCTCTTTGTTGTGATCACGCTTGAACCCATCTCTGAAGCCGCCCTGCGGTATGCGGCATAGAGAGAGTTCAGTGCGCGAAGAAAAGACGCCTCCACCCTCCTGACCTCGCTGATATGTCTGACGATCTCCATAGCCAGGATCTCCCTCTTCTGGTTGAGCAGGTCATATCCCTCGTATGCAAAAGCAAGGTCATCGCTGAGCCTTCTGAGCGATGACTTGGTGGGCGGCAGCTCTATCTTCGACATTTTTCCATCTCTTGTGAGGGTATGTAATACCTCTGGATATCCTCGGCACATATGCGGTAGAGCTCGTCTTTGGGCAGGATCGAGAGCATCTGCCAGCCGATTTCGAGGGTCTGATCGATAGACCGGTCCTGGTCATAGCCCTGGCTCAGAAAATCCTCCTCGAATGCGACCCCGAACCTCAGATACACCTTATCCATCCTGGAGAGCTCCTCTTCACCTACAATGGCGGCAAGGGCCCTTATGCGCTTGACCTTTGCATAGGAGGCAAAGAGCTGGGCAGCCACCTGTACATGGTCTTTACGCGTCCTGCCTTCACCTATGCCGTCTTTCATCAGACGCGACAGCGACGGCAGGCCTGCAATGGGAGGATATATACCCTTGTTGAAAAGCTCCCTCTCGAGCACTATCTGGCCCTCCGTGATGTAACCGGTCAGGTCAGGCACGGGATGCGAGATGTCATCGCTCGGCATGGTCAGGATCGGGACCTGGGTGATAGAGCCCTTATGCCCCTTGAGCCTGCCGGCGCGCTCATATATGGAGGCAAGGTCGCTGTAGAGATAGCCGGGGTAGCCTTTCCTCGACGGTATCTCACCCCTGGAGCTGGAAAGCTCTCGCAACGACTCGCAATAGTTTGTCATGTCGGTCAGGATGACCAGCACGTGCATGCCCTCGTCATATGCCAGGTGCTCGGCGAGCGTCAGGGCTACCCTCGGCGTTATAAGCCTCTCTATAGACGGTGCATCCGCAAGGCTCAAAAATATGGCGGAATGCGTGAGCACACCCGATTCCTCGAGCGAGTCGATAAAGAACCTCGCTACATCATATTTCACACCCATTGCGGCAAATATCACCGTAAACTCTTCGTCTGCCGTTAAGATCTTGGCCTGCCTCGCTATCTGTGCGGCTATCCGGTTGTGCGGCATGCCGCTACCTGAGAAGATGGGCAGCTTCTGCCCCCTAATGAGGGTATTCATCCCGTCTATAGCGGATATCCCTGTCTGTATGAAGTCCCTCGGGTACTCCCTGCTCCACGGGTTTGCAGGCAGCCCGTTCACATCCATCATATTGCCGGTTATCACCTGCGGGGCACCATCTATCGGTCTGGCCAGACCGTCAAAGACCCTGCCCAGCATGCCACGGCTCACCGGGACCTCTAAGGCCTGCCCGGTAAAGGTGACCCTCATGCCCTCTACAGAAAGCCCGCCCGTGCCCTCAAAGACCTGGACAACCGCGGTCTTGCCGCCTACTTCCAGGGTCTGGCCTATGCGGATATCGCTTGATGTCTCGTCCCTTATCTCCACGATCTCGCCCAGGCCGACATCCGTGACCGACTCGACAAATATCAGCGGCCCGGAGATCCCCGAGAGCCTTGTGTAGTCGATATCGGCCTTGAACCTCATATCCCGAGCACCCTTTCCTTTAATGAGCCAAGGGCCTTAGAGAGCCTTCCACCATACTCGTCTATGAGCCCGACCTCTGTATTCGGGACATCCGATTTGAGCCTCACCATCTCTGAAACCACATCCAGACCCGAGATGTCCTTTACGCCGAGACCTGCATGGATAAGGACCAGCCCCTTGCTGTAAAGCTCCAGTATGATCTTGAGCAGCTTTATCTGTTTTTGAGGGCTACAGTACTTATCTACAGGGTCAAAGGAATTCTGCTGGAGAAAGGCATTCTTTATCATCTCCGCGACAAAGATCACAAACTGCTGCGCCATGGGCAGGGCATCGGACCCTACAAGCCTTACTACCTGCTGGAGCCTGTTGTCCTCGAGCAGGATGTTCATGACATCGTTTCTCACCTTTAGCCAGTTGCTGTCGAGATCCTTCCACCATAGCTGTATGTCATCGAGGTATTCGGTATAACTGTCTATCCAGCTTATAGAGGGATAGTGCCTGGCATCTGCAAGCACCTTGTCAAGGGCCCAGAAACATCGGACAAAACGCGAGGTATGCTGGGTGACAGGCTCTGAAAAATCACCGCCGGGCGGGGAGACCGCGCCTATGATGGTGATGTCTCCATGGCTTCCCGAGAGGGTCTCGACCAGGCCCGCCCTCTCATAGAACTCTGCAAGCCTGGTAGCCAGGTAGGGAGGAAAACCCTCTTCGGCCGGCATGTCTCCGAGCCTGCTGGAGAGTTCCCTCAAGGCCTCGGCCCACCTCGAAGTAGAGTCTGCCATGACAGCTACGCTGTAGCCCATATCACGGTAATACTCCGCTATGGTAACCCCTGTATAGATGCTCACCTCCCTGGCAGGGACCGGCATATTGGAGGTATTTGCTATCATGACGGTCCTCTCGATAAGGGGTCTGCCGTTTCTCTCGTCTATGAGTCTCGGGAAGTCCGTGAGTACGTCGGTCATCTCGTTACCCCTCTCACCGCAGCCTATGTAGACGATAATGTCCGCATTGCACCACTTTGCAAGGGCATGCTGGGTCATGGTCTTGCCCGTGCCGAATCCGCCGGGGATGGTAGCGGTCCCGCCCCTGGCTATGGGAAAAAACGTGTCTATAACCCTCTGGCCGGTCATAAGCGGCACAAAAGGCTTCTTTTTCAGCTTGACGGGCCTGGGCGAGCGCACCGGCCAATATGCTGCGAGTCTCCCGATGTATGGACCCGAGGGTGTTTCAACGGTATATATATCATCTTTTATGGTGTAGTCTCCCGCCCGTGCGATCAATGACAGTGCCCCGGATATGCCGGGTGGTATGATCACCCTGTGAGTGACAAGCGGGCTCTCTTCTATCTCTCCTATGATATCTCCGGGCTTCACCTCTGCCCCCTGGGCAGGCATGGGCTTGAACCCCCATTTCTTTTGCTCGTCAAGGGCGGAGATCTTTATGCCCTTTTCTATATAGCTCCCGCATACCTGAGATATCCCCACAAGGGGTCGCTGTATGCCGTCATATATGTTTGCGATAAGCCCGGGACCCAAGAGCACGGAAAGCGGCCTGAGATGCGAGATCACCTCATCGCCGGGCTTCAAACCGGTATTGTCTTCATAGACCTGTATGACGCACATATCGCCTTCAAGCCGTATCACCTCACCTATGAGCCTGTGGGGCCCCACCTCGGCGATGTCATACATCTTTATCCCGCTCAACCCGGCAGCCTTTACGATCGGGCCGTTTACCGATACGACTTTTCCGTTCACGACAGTATCCACATCCGTCCCCTTAAAAGCTAATCTACAAAACCCTTTTCAGCGAGAATCCTCATGACCTCCTGCCTTATCAGCAGGGCCCTTCGGTAAATAATCCTTTCCACGGTCATGTTGAATATACGTCCGAGAGCATCATCGTAGACAATGCACCCCCCCATCTTTATTGTACTGTCCTCACGTATAGAGACACTGTGCAGGCCGGCTGAAGCCCGGAGCGCCGCGGCAATCGAGTCTTTAAAGACAAGGTCGTCCTTTTTCAGGCCGACCACGGCATCGTCCTCTATCTCCTTGAGAGCGGCGCATACTGCCCGGGCAAGAAATTCGAGATAACGGCTGTTATTTTTCATCTCCTTTGCCGCCTCTTCAACGACCCTGTCTATATATTCCTCTATGATACAGAGCCTTATCTTATTACCCTCTATAACGACCCTGTTTCTGATCTTTGAGAGCTCGTGCGCGATCCTCTTTCTGTTCTGTGATGCGGTCTTTTCCCTGAATGCCTCTATCTCCTGCGTGCATTGTCTTTCGAGCATCTCTATCTCTGATGCCTCTCTTTGCCTTATTTCCAGGATAGCCCGTTGAGTATCCTGCACGATAGAGCTTTCAAGTGCGGTCTTTTCCACTCCGGTCCCTCTTGTGGTCGTCAAAGGGCCATGCCCAGGGCCTCTGCGATATAAGCCACCACAGAACTGCGGAACCCTTCTTTATCGTCAATGCCCGGTATGGCGATTATTATGGGTCTGTCCATGGTGAGATTCATCTCTGCTATGACATCCTCGATGCCTTCGGCCATCTGATTTGTTATGGCTATAATCCCGGCATCGCCTCTGTCTATGATGTCGTCAAGACTTTGCCTGACGGCATTGACATCAGGCACCACACCCTGCACGCCGCATAGTCTCAGTGCGCTTACCGTATGCATGTCTCCGACAATATAAATCTTCTCCATGTCAGATCTTGTTAAGCATCATGATGGCGATGATAAGGCCGTATATTGCGATCCCTTCGGCCAGGCCCAGAAATATCAGCACCCTGCCGGTGAGCTCGGGCTTCTCGCTCACGGCGCCGATCCCGGCCGAGCCTATCCGTGCCACTGCATAGGCACTGGCCATGCAGGCCAAACCTACAGCGATCGCAACGGCCAGATATGCCATACCTGTCCGGTCACCGTTTACACCCTGATTGACCGCCTCTGCCCCGGATGCGCATATCACGCCCGGAAACAATATCAGGGCCGTGAAGACACACATGGGAACCGTTACTTGCATGTACCTGGTCATCCCGTACCTCCGGCATTTTTTGCCTTTAGAACAAACGGGGTAAAGGCAGCCCCGTCTCCCTTGAAAAACTTGCTGAAAAACTCATAGTACTCGAGCCTCATCGACTGTATTCCGCAGACAAGCCCCTCAAAGCCGATAATAAAGATATTACCCAGAATGATTATTAAATATACACCTATAGATTTCATTGCAGGGTCATAGATGGCTGCAAGCGTGTATGTAACGATGCCCAGACCTGTATGCGAAAGAGCAAATGCCCCGACCCTGATAAACGAGACCGTGTTGGCCAGCAGGCCCATCGCCAGTTCGAGCACCTCGAGCAGTGTCTCTATGATATATTCTACAATGCTCTCCGGCCGGTCGGCATTGAAAAAGGCCACGCCGATAAAACCGCGCAGCATAAAGACGGACAGCGGTATGCCTAAAAAGACAACCAGACTAGGCCATGAGGTTACATTACCCGTAAGGGCATACCTTACCGCAAAGACCAACGCCGCCACATAACAGACAAGCACGGCAAGGCCTCTCTTATCGAGCAGGGCCTCAGTATAATCCGAATTCATGATGCTGTTGACGATATTGATCACAAGCCCGGTGATGATGATGACAACACCCAGAAGGATCGTCACCCCGAACAACCTCATGACATCTGTCATCGGGTGGAACCACAGCGCGCCTATGACGTGTTCGTTCGAGAATATACTGCCGAAGAGCAGGCCGCAAACAGCTGCAGAAATGCCGCATACAATAAGTATCCCCCCTGCCTGGGCAGGGCCCTCGGGTCTATCCCCCTTGGCCACCATCCTGAGGACAACCCCGATCAGCATAAGCACAAGCCCCTGGCCTATGTCGCCGAACATGAAACCGAACATGACTACAAAGCTTACGGCTGCAAGGGGTGTGGGGTCTATCTCGGAGTTTGCGGGCATCCCCATTGTCTTTACAAGGAGCTCGAACGGCCTGAACAGCTTCGTGTTGATCAGGCGAACAGGGGCTTCACGTTCCCTTTCTTCGGACACGGCAGCGACATATCTCCCGGAGCATATCTCATGAAGCATCTTCAAGAGTCTATCCCTGTCAGTCAGGTCGATCCAGCCCGATATGATCACGGCCCTGGAGGTAGCAAGCGACATGTGCATGGCCTTCATGACCTCGTTGTATCGCTTATATGAATCATAGAACCGGACAAGTTCATCAACGGATTGACTCCTCAGCCTGGCCTTGTATGCATCGAGGATTTCGAGCCTGCGCCTCAATGTCTTTTCTCGTCGGGTCAGGCCTTCTGGCGTATCGGGCCTCAATGATGTAGTCTTATCCGTGAAACCGTACCTGTTCAGAAATCCGAGCATGGGCTGCACGCCTGAAGGCAGTGCTGCCCCGGCCACATAAGCGCCTTCACGCACCACTTCAAATGCCTGCCCTGACGGTGGGGGCCAGTCAGTGTCCTGGGCAATGCCTATAACCATCTTCAGGTTCCCGGCCTTTTTCATGGTCGCGGGGTCTATGCCCATCTTATTCAGTACGCCGGCAAGCTCTATGCCCTCTCCGAGCGACTCGAGTGAGCCTGAAATGGTCGACCTGAGCCTGTTGATACGCTCCAGGGCGGATACGGTATTTAATACAAAGGCCTCGCGGCCTTTTTCATAGCTCAGTTCATCATGCCCTGACGACTCTCCGGGGCCGATATCCAGGGCATGGAGACAGAATTCGATCTTTCCAAGTATCTCCTTTGTCCCTGCCTCCTCATCCCTGAGGCCCCGGTCCATAACTCCAGCTGCCTCTGATAATGGGGCAAGGTGGATTATCCCTGCACTGCCCAGCCCGAGATAGACGTCGTAATACACCGCCTTTTCAACGGCTATAACGACCCTTCTGATTGCTGATTTTGCAAAGACCTTAGCCATTACACACCACATATTATCCTTTCGAGTATCTCTTCGTTGGTCAAACCAAACCTCGAGCCCTCGATGATGACAAAAAGGTTGCTTATCTGGTAGCGGACGAGCCACAGGAAAGAGATAACGCAACAGATAGAGTGGAAATCCCTGTGAAACCTCTTTGATATCCATGCGTAAAAAAACTGTTCGAGATGGTATTCCATATCGGCCAAAGACAAAGACGAATGCGGGCCTGTCTTCAACTGCGCATCCACTGCCTTTCCGACAACACCTTCATGGATCCGCAACGATTCAGGGGATATGCCCGGAGGCATCTTTATATATGCAGAGATCCGTTCATCACTCCATCCATAACCCTGCCTGAGCCTCTGCTTCCATATAAGGAAAATAACGGCTGTCCTCATCGACAATATATCATTAAGATCTCTCAGGGCCACTGCAGGCAATCCGGCAAGACTATCCTGCAACATCCTGACAGACAGGATGTCCAGACATATCTCGAGGCGCTCATAGCTCAGACCCTCTTCGACAACACCTTCGAGATAGGTCCCGACAAGGATCATCCTGATATCATCGATCGTCTTTTTTCCCTGCAGCAGGTCCCTTTCTATGACGGCATAGGGGCCTATATCATACCACTGATCCACGACCTGCCTGCCTGATGCCTTTGCCAAAACAAGCCTTATATTCTTAAGCTCATACAGACGGATAAAGGCGATAAAGACAGGGGCATAGATGACGGACGCCTCTGCAATGCTCATTATGCCCGTTATCTGAGAGGCAAAGGCCTTTTCCTTGATCCCGATATAGTCTTTGTCTTCCGAGGCCGTGCCGAAAAATGCCTCCCGATCTCTGAGTATCGAGGCATAGCCCTTGAGCGTCAGCATGGCGCTTCTCATGGCATAGAGCCTTGCATGTATATAATCCCTGTCCGCATAATATCTCATGGCACATCGAGACCTAAAAGGATCGAGATGATCTTTTCCTTGACCTCTCTATCGAGATCAGGATCTCCAATAGGCCTTTTCTCTGCAGTCAGTTCTTCATCCGCCTGCCTTTGCGCATCTTTCAAGGCCTTGGAAAACTCTTCGTCCGCCTCGGCGGTTATGCTGCTGAACCGGCTTGAGAGCGTTTCCTCGATAAGGGCCTTGCCAGCCTCGACCCTCTTTCTGTACTCGCTTTGCGCCTTATCGAGCTCTTGAGCACACTCTCTCTCGACCTCCACGATCCTCGTGATCACATTTTCCATGGCATACCTTAGAGATGAAACGAATCTTCGTTCTTCTCTTTTTCATAACCGACACTTGTGTAGTAGATGATCCTGTCGAAAAAAAACACGACCCGGTTGTTGAGCTCCAGGACCTGGTGCATCTCATAGGACGGGTCAATGACCTTTTTTTCGATAGCGAACAGCCACAGATGCCTCTTTATCAGCATCAGGACCATGATCACCTGGGAAAGCGGCACACCCTCGTTATACCTCTGACCTCCCAGTTCTATAAAATGCTCTATGATCTTGCCCTTTGTCTTTTCTCCGCTAAGCCAGGAGCTCAGCATGGCGTATACGTCATAGAGCTGGCCGTAGACCCTGTTGGGCCTTAAGGCCCGCAAATGCCTTGTCTCCTCGCGGGCGAGAAGATCATCCATCAACCGACTGGTAAGCTCCTCTCCGCTCTGTTCGATTATTCTGATAAGGTTATCCGAGAGCATATACCCTCCGAGATCGTGGAATAGAATGCTTCTACATATTCAATAAAACTAATCAGCTGATCATGCATTGCAAGACTACAAGACCATTTAATCAGCGGGGACTCTTAGCACCTTCTGTTTATAAAAAGACTGCCATCATATGGTCAACAGGATAATGATTCCCCGCAGCAAACTGCGAGGAATGCCGTTAAGGGCTTTAAATAATAGATATGATTAGATCTTAAGGCAGTTCTGTCGGCACGAGAACAAGTCTGTTTTTATAATGTTCCTCTCTCTATCCTGTTCCTGTCAAAGGGCATGTTCTGATAACTGCCCTTGCGCCAGGCATCTATGCCGTCTTCATAGTGCGGGCTTGCCGGGTTGTCGCTCTGGCCGGTGCTGTTTATCGCATACAAGGGCTCTTCAAGGTTGAAGTCCACTATCATGCGCATGGACGGGATGAGCCATGTATCAAAATCCCGGCTCAAACCCCTGCCTGCTGATCAGAATCCCGCGTGTTTTTTATTCAGGGGCGGCCATATACACCTTTCGAATGAAAAATGTATGGTCTCCTTCAACCCTTCTTTATCCTGACGTCCGGGACCGATAACGCCGCTTCCGTCGAGGACAATTTTGTCATAATGCACATAGCTGGGCCTCTTTCCGTCGAGGCATACATAGGTCCCGTTCGTGCTCTGATCTATCAGGACAAACTCTCCCCGGTCATACTCTATACGGGCATGTATACGAGAGGTGATGACATTATCGATCACCACATCGTTCTGGGGCTGCCTGCCGATGGTTATCACCGGCTTGCTCTGATCGACATAGAGGTCTTTTTCATGATATCTCAGATGAAGCCGCTGCAGGGTGTCTTTCCTGACCCGTTTCCTTGTCAATCCTACGGAAAGGGTGTCATCCTCCCATATCACCTCGAAAAGGGAAACCTTTTCCTTTTTCCCCTTTATTGTTGTCCTTTCAATGAGCTTGACGTCATAACCGGCTTTACCCGAGAGCATCTCAACCGTCTGGCCTGTGGTAATGATCTGTCTCGGTTTTGCAAGAGATACCATGCGCGCCGCGATATTTACCGCGTCACCGAATATATCCCCGTCTTTGCTGATAACCCTGCCCGCGTGCACACCAACCCTTATGACAGGCCTTTCAAGCAACTCCAAGACCACCGGGGGCGGATAATCCAGGGACTTATGCATCTCGATCGAGGCCTCCACCGCTGCATCAGCGTTTTCAAAGGTGCACATCACCTCGTCTCCGATGGTCTTTATCACAGTTCCCCGGCACCTGCGTACAACATCGGAAAGCATTAACAGGCAAGCGCTTATAACCTCATGCGCCCTGTCATCTCCAAGGGTTTCATAGATCTGCGTACTCCCGGACAGATCGGCAAACACTATTGCAAAATCCTGACTATCATCCGTCATATTGATACATTAATAGGTCTTCAACGCATGTGTCAAGCACGGATCTTGCATACAAAAACAGCCTATATTACCTGGACCTTAATCCATGCATTATTGCTTCCACCTGATCAGCTGGTTGTTGTAGTCTATATCGAAGTCAAGACCCTGCAGGAAATCCATACCCAGAAGCCCCTGATGCTCTACAGCCGGCCCTTTGTGCTCGATAATGCTCACAGAGGCATCTTTCATTGTATATGGCCCCAGCTTGATATATTTCAACTCTGCAATACCGATAGTGATTATCCGGCCGCCCGCGACCTGGGCATAGGACTTCACACTGTCTGTTATACAAAGCCTCTCGGCAAGATCAGAGTGCAATACAGTGATAGACGCGCCCGTATCAAGGAGGAGAACGGCCTCATGCTCTACCCTCCAGTACTTGAGTTTTACCGGCACAAGAACCTGGTTATTCCTTATAACGACCTTTGTTTTGAGACTCTCTTCCCGTTCTTTTTCAGCAAGTTCCCTTTCCCGTTCCTTGCGCTGCTGCTCAATCCTCCTTGCCTCTTTCTGATCTTCGAGGATAGCCTCTTTCCTTTCTTCTTCAGAGAGGTGATCATATTTTTCACTGTATGAATCGATATTCCTTCTATACGCATGCGGGATCTTGCTCATATTATCGACAAAATGGATTTCTCCGTCTTTATCCAAGTACTTATAAAACTTAGAAAAGGTATCGCAAGGGGCAAGCATGCAAAGCAAGACCATGCATGCAACCAATGATACCACCCTATACATCTTTATCAAAAGACACCTCACCCCTGCCACGACCTTCAAACATGGGCTGCATGACAAACTTGCCGGTTCTCATAAGATATATTATCGGACAAAAAACGGATTTCTTTTGAATTTTGATTGTCGCCGATTTCACAGGGATTTAACACCATCAAGATTGGGCCTGGCAAATATATCATCTTATCTATAAATACGATTATCTTATCTGACTGATCACATACCGATGCAGGCAGTGATCCAGCTTGAGAAGTGGGGCCGGCAGGAAATTATGCCGCATCCAGGATCTCTATATTCTCTTTAGATCCGCCCCAAAACCCCCTGCCAAAATCGAGCATCCTAGCTGTATCCGCAGGGCCAAATAGGTTATCCCCATGGGCATGGCCGGTTAAACAGGACGTGGACTTTATGTCTTTTTATCCAGATACCACCAACCTATCAACTTACACAATATGTTTTATTTACTATCATATATATTATCTATTCAATAAGTTATATGATTTTTTATATTGACATTTATATTCCGCTCCGCTATTAACTGCTCCAGCCGAAGAAATAATACTCTCAAAATAACAGCCAAGACAAGACGATTATTCATGACTCTGAAGTATCGGCCAGCAATTGGCCCCTATGTGGATCACAAACGCATATAGAGACATTACAAAGTCAGGTTGGGACATGGGCGCTTATGAATATGCAAAACGGTCGGAGTAGCCGATCTCACAGGCCCATAACTGCAAAAAGCGAATCTAGACAACAAGATCCAGTTGCTGGATGGTTCCGGGCGTACCGTCTTCTCTTAGATAAATACCGCTTGTTCTGACCTGTCCCAAGAGCTGATTATCGATATTTGTCCTTATGTCAAAACGGGTTTGCCTGTTACCGAGATATATTGCCCCTACCCCGCGATCCTTCAGGGCAGTTGAAGTCATGCTTCCCTGATAATCCACGTTCATAACCTGCAGACTGCTGTACACATCGTCATTTTCATCGATCCAGTTATTGTTGTCCGCGTCGTATGATTTAAGTTCTTCGAAACCTTCACCGGTACGGGGGCCAAACAGTTCTTTTCCATTGTTGATTATCCCGTCACCATTCAGGTCCAGTGCCAGAAATCCTCTGCCTTGAGCCGGCACAGGGAGCTCTTCTTCGACCCCGTCCGAATCAAGATCAAAACTGAACGACATGTTTGTCAGATCAGCCGCCTTCCCGTCAAAATTGATAACCAGGGGGTCGATAGCAGCATCTCCTGCACGGATATTTATATTGTTTTTACTGATAAATTCCCTGTCCATCTCCAGCTTCAAGGCAAACCCTATTTCTTCTCCGTCTGTTGTCCTGACTACTCCTGCTGCACTAAACCCTACCTGTTCTCTCTCATAATGTGTCTGTTCGTAGTTATATTCCAGACCCCAACCGGCTTTGTGTTCATCCGAGGCATTTCCGCTTTCCTCCACGGATACTCCCCGAGACCTCGAACATCTTGCAATCTTTACCTCTCTGCCCGAGAGGACCTCTACAATCAGTTTCTTAAGAGACACCTCCTGTTTGACAGCAACATCCACATCACATTCTTCAGAGTGTTTTTCAGCGAGCATCTCTTTAATAGTCGTCCGGGCCTGCAACGAGATTGTAACACGGTCTTTGATGTTTGCTTTATCCTGATTTCCTGCCCATATACGAAGACTCTCTTTTTCTTCGTTTTTCTCGAGGTACATTCGTGATGAGTCTAATAATATATCCGAATCGCTGATCTTCATATCTACATCCCTGTATACAAGATCACATCCCTGTATTTTATTGTTTATGCCATTATTTAATGTTTCGGCATCGATCTAAAATACATTAGCATTTTCAGGTAATCTATCTTTTTTTTGACTACTACGCTTCTTTTCTGTTATATATAATATATAAAAGATATTTTTTGCATGTTATATTGTAGTTGCTGTATTGAGAATACATTTTTTTATTAAGGAGATTTCTATGGAACTGAGGATATTTCTCAGCGGCGTTCTATCAGTTTTTATGCTGATTATGTTACCCCTTTGGATTAATGCGGAAGATACCTGCACCGAAGAGGATATAGAGCTTTATGTGGAGGTAGCCACCGACCTTCTTCAAAGCGATGGGAAAAAGGCACTCGATGATATAAAGGATATTCGTTTCTGCGGCAACAATTATATCTTTGTAATCGACTTAAATGCCGTTTCCCTGGTCCATATCGATAAGAAACTCACGGGTAAAAATCTTTCAAAGATCAACGATGATACCGGCAAAAACGTCTTCAAGGTACTTAAAACCACAGCTATCTCTTCACAAACACAAGACAGCAAAGGTAAGACCGTTTATAACGGCACAGGCTGGGTATCCTACCGGTGGCCCAAACCGGGACAAACAATGTTTTGCGACAAGAAGACCTTTGTCAGGGCATGTAAAATGGACGAATACAACGTGATTGTCGGTGCCGGTATTTATAAATGATTTGAGTGTGGTATGTGCAGCCGGGAAGCTCAGGGACACACCATGGACCGGGCACGGACGTTCATCTCTTTATAAAAAAGTATATTGGCAGGCCTATATCAAAAAAACACGTCTTCAGCATAAAAATATCTGCAATCATTATAGACTGTATCTCCTACTATATTGGAAAAGCCGAAGCTGACCCAACAAAAACCCTATACTATTTGCACTATGTATTATAAAGGAAGCCATGCACACACCATATGACCTTGCAATAATCGGGGCCGGTCCTGCCGGCATGATGGCTGCGGTCCGTGCAGCACAGTGCGGGGCCAGGGTCGTGCTGCTGGAAAAAAATCGTGAGGCCGGTATAAAACTAATGATGACCGGCAAAGACCGTTGCAACATAACAAACTCAGAGACAGACCCCATCAAGCTTGTCGATCATTTTGGAAAGAACGGAAAGTTTCTGCTGAGCGCACTGCATTGTTTCGGCGTGAAGGAAACAATCGATTTCTTTCATGAAAACAATGTAAGGACAAAGATAGAACGGGGCGGCCGGATATTCCCGGAAAGCGACCGGGCAAAAGATGTGCAAGGGCTTTTCCTCAAGCTCATAAAGGATCTGGGCATCTCCATATACTGCAACTGCACGGTAAAAAACATTATTCACCGGCAAGACGAGACAGAAAAGATCGTTATCGATGACAATAAAGAGATCAGGGCCGAAAACTATCTCATCAGCACGGGCGGACTTTCTTATCCGAAAACAGGTTCTACAGGCAACGGATATACCTGGGCTGAACATATGGGACATACCATCATAAAACCGCAACCTGCCCTCACCCCTATCCTTGTAAAAGAACCATGGGTTAAAGATCTTGAAGGGCTGAGCCTGAAGAACGTATCCATAAGCGTTTACCAGAATAAGAAAAAAAAGCATGAACGCTTTGGGGAAGCCCTGTTTACCGATTCCGGCCTCAGCGGGCCTATAATCCTTGATATGAGCAGGCAAATAGGCGGGTTGCTCAGCAAAGGCCAAACAGATCTGTTCATTGATTTCAAGCCTGCCCTGGACTTCAATGTATTGGACAAAAGGATCCTGCGTGACCTTGAAACAAACAAGAACAAGGCTATAAAGAATATCCTCCCGGGACTCCTTCCGAAAAAACTTGTACCGGTGATCATGAACCTTGCAGATATAGATCCCGATAAAAAAGGCAACTCCATTACAAAAGATGATCGAAAAAGGCTGCGCCTGCTGTTAAAGGAATTCCCTCTCACCATCAAATCACTGCTTGGCTTCAACAAGGCAATCATTACTGCAGGTGGTATATCATTGAAAGAGATCGACCCGAAGACAATGCGATCACGGATTATCCGAAATCTCTTTTTTGCAGGTGAGATTCTCGATCTCAATGGACCGACAGGTGGATATAATCTGCAGGTCTGCTGGAGCACAGGATATCTTGCAGGAGAACACGCCGCAACCAAGGCAGGGCAGTACTAAAGTATAATCATTGGGTCTTCAATCTATCTTGGGTTTTGAATCTTATAAATGTCGGTATTTTTTACAACTATCCACCTACTCATTGATATCATATAGCAACGAAACCGTCGCTATCAAGGCTTGGAAAGGCTCAGTGGGCCATAAACTTCCGGCAACCATATTTGACATCACACCCGGATAAAAGGTTACCGTCAGCAGCTATGCCGGATCAGAGATCAATGTTTTCTGGGAGATCTTCTATTGGGACAATACCAATAATCAGATTGGCAGCAAGATCGGTGTTTCAAACTTCCACGTGTCCTGTTCCGATGAGGACATGAACGGCCCTGAAGACTGAGGAAAGATCCAGAGCGACGGAAAAGACGTGCAGCATGGACCCGAAGGACATAGTAGAAATCATATCAACGAATGGATACTCGATGGCATGTCAGGAAACGGCCAGGAAATGAGCTGCACCCCCAAACCCTCCGAGCCCAGCAGTGATTGCATTATTCAGCTCGGCGATGTACCGGAGAGCTCAACAGTCGGCAGACTTACCAACCTGACCTTCCATTATATTGGGGGATGGATGGTCCAGCAAGAAAAATCCCGTTGTACCTCAAGAATTCAGCCACCCATTCAGTAATGGGAAGCCTGCAGTGCTCAGCAAAGCCGTTATGTTCAGCGGCAAGGCTGAAGGTGGAAGATATTTCAGCAAGGATGTTGAAACGTGGACATCGACAGACGGCATCACCTATGAACTTATTGATTCAGGCACGCCGGCCAAGAGTGTAAACTCTATAAGTCTGGATCTGGGCAACATCGTGGCTCAAAAGGTCAAGCTTATAATCACCCTCGGACACAGAATTGATTACTGAGAATTTGGTGAATTTGTTGCTCACGGCGATCCAAAGATAGTCGTCTGAGAGAGCATAGATTTAATAATTCAATCTTTTTGAATGCATCAGCCCCCTCACTCGGACCAAACTTTTATGACCGGCATCTGCCAAAAAAGAGAACAGGTGGTTCTTCGATATAAAATTATCCCGCATCTCCGAAAGATAACGCCTGATAATGACCTTTGCCGGATCTATGTTTCTGTTGAATATAGTATTTTCAGAGCAGATGTTCTTATATTCAATGGACAATACAGCAATTGTTTGCGGCTGTACCCGTACAACAATATTAATAGTATCTGAGAACACCTCAGAGATTAGGATCTCACCACCAATGATTCTTATTCCTTCTATCAGGGCCAAGTCTCTTTCTGCCTTTTTTATATAATAGATCCTTTCACTGTCTGATGTATTATCGACCCGGATCGGATTAGCATACATCCTGATATCGATATCGCCATCAGACCTTTTTTTCACAAGGTAAGACTGAGTGACAATATTTCCCAGATTGTCCCAACGTATGTCGCCATCAAGATTTTGTATTTTACCGATCAATTCCTCGAGCCTTGCAAATCCGTGTTTAAAATAGGTGTGGTGCTCGGCAATCAATAGCGGTTTTCCAAAAAAGGCATCAAAGGCAAAATCCTCTATAGACACCGGGTATCTTCTCGAAAAAAGTGGAAACTGACCATAATCCATAATCGCCGGTTCAAGGCAGGCCGATATTGTCAAATCGACGTCTTCGTTGAAGGGTATGGCTTCCGTATTCACGGCAGCATGATAATTATGATACTTCAACTGCCTCATCGCGTTGACGGAAAAGACCCCTTGGGGAAATACCATCACCTTTTCATATGGTACACCCGTCTTTTTCTCATGCTCATCCATTCTCCAAGTACCCAGCGCGATCTTTCGATTCAACTCATTTATGTCGTTGAGCCCGAACTCACTATTGGTGTGCTGGGAACCATGGACACAAAGGGATAACCTCTCCGGCCTCTCTAAAAAAAGACAAACCGTTTCCTGGTCGCTTCTTTTATAATTAAACGGGATAAACGGGATGCTCAAACAGATATTATCTTTTTCTATTTCTTCGAACAACAGACTATAGTTTATAAAACCGTATTTTTTCCATAGCGGCGGGTCATCGATCATTATATTCGCATTGATCCTTTGGGTATGCCAGGTGTTGTCTCCGAATATGTATTTAAAAAACATTGCCTCCGGTACGATCTGAGAGAAAACATCGCGTATCTTTTTTGGATTGACAATCTTCATATCGATATCCACGATTTGATTATTTGCAACAAAGAAGACTTCACTCTCAAATCTGCCGTATCTGACAAAGAATGGATGATCATCGATAGAGATAAGCGGCAGCATATCATCATGATCTGAGATGCTGTTAAAAATAAAATCACATCTGCTGTTTATTGGCCCGAAGGAACTACCGTGAAACTGTCTGGTTATACATCTATCATCATTGCTTACCGTATACCTCAGTGCATCTCCGGCAAGATGGGATATGGACCGTAATCTTCCCTCACTTAAAAAACCGATCACCTTGGCATCATTATCACTGGGGCTAATATTGTAGACAAGCATGGATGTATTTCCGGAAAAAAAGATTTCTTTCAATTCCTCGATGGTTCTCTTTTCGGAGACCTTGTAAAGTGCTCTACAGTTTATCACTGCACATACATCTTCATGCTGTACACGTTCTTTCAAATTATTAAGGGCATAGGCGAGATCATCGAAAAATATGGGTTTTGAATTCAATCCTAGAAATGTGATGATCTTCAAAAGGTTTTTATCGTTGCTGTCCATCTCCTTAAGACACAGCATTAATACTTGTGAGGGCATTATTCCCGCTCCTTTCATTCAGGCATCAAGAGAGGCCAGGCCTTTTTTAAAGTCCAGGTAACTAGTATCCAGTGTAAGCGGCACTGTAATCCGGGCAATGGGTTTTGCCGGAACCCCGCCTACCAGCGTGTAGGGGGGCACGTCCCTGGTGACCACGCTGCCTGCGGCAAGAGCAGAACCTTCTCCGATAATCAAGGTCTGACCACCGGCTGCAGCAATTATGCATCCGGAACCGATCCATGCCTTCTTCTGTACGATAATCTTACCCGGACCCCTCAGGTGTGCAACCATGGTGACCCGCAGTGCAATGACTACGTCATCCTGCAGTTCGATACATTCAGGGTATTCGTTCTCCAGGTACACTTCTTCGCCGATGAAAATACTGCCGGACATCTTCACGCCGCGCATACGGTGCAGAAACGGACGCAAACTGACCGTACCGGGTGAAAATCTCGCTACAAGGTGAATGAACCGGTTAACCAGCCTTCTTGCTATAGTTTTTTGGCTCATGTATTCCCTCCTTTATATTACAGAAATTTTAAGGATTCTCTTTGAGAGCAAACTAAACCGGACATAGATTTATCAAAGGCCGGAAGGACCTTTTAGGGTGTGTCTTGAAAAAATCGAAAAACAGCCCCGATCCTGCAACCTTTTCAGATCAGACCGGGGCTCTTTTTATCTATTCCCTTATTTCTATTTCTACCGCTGTGGGCGGTGCAGGCGGTTCTCTGTCTGTCACTGTTGCATTTGTATATTCGCAGGCCCCTATATCATATCCCGACCCAATGGGCCTTTGGTTACCATAAAAATCATTAGTTACATCAGGCAGATTAATCCCGGCATCTATGCACGGTGAATCCGGGAGCAAGGTAAAATCATCCGATCCTACGTTTGCAACCTTCGGGTCAATGTCCCACTGATCGCTTGGAGCGGGTATGGTAAAGTACCCCGAGCGTGTGCCGGGAGACCCTGTACTGTTGTATACGTTGTTATTGCCTATATTGACGGTTGATGCACTGACTGACTGAACATAGACATATCCGTTCGATCCACCCCCACAGTCATAGAATATATTATTCCTTACAGTAGTATTGGTAGACCCTTTGATCTGCAAGGTATAATAAGAACCCCCATAAAATGTATTGTTTATAATGCGATTATTATTAAGTCCATAATCGCTGACCCTCTCCAGTACTATTGTGCAGGCGCCATCAAAAATATTATTTTTAATCGTCAGTCCGTTAATAGCACCGGTATAGTCCGAGATCATGGCACCCTGCTCGCCCATACCTTCTCTGTAGACATTAAAAAAGTTGCCTTCGACCACACAATCTATGGCCGGTCCTATGATCTGAAAACTATCTATGTGTGCAGTAGCATTATTATCGGATCTTACTATGTCATGCACCCAGTTTCCCCTGATCACATGGTTGCTTCCCATAAAATGCAATCCATCAGCGTCTGTCCACGACGGCGGAGAGGCATATTCATTGGGGCGCTGCAGGGTATGGGAAACATCGTTATTTTCAATGAGGTGGTTATATCCATACACATCAATCCCGCATAACCAGACATAGGATACGGTACAGTTCCTGACCGTACAATTCGATGAATTCGAATATAACTTGACACCGGATCGAGGGGTATCATGTATGCTGCAGCCGTCTACTATTATATATTCAGATCCGGAGCCGATGAAGACCCCGGCTCCGTCTTCGTTGTCATCCTGGGTGGGGTTGATATCGAATCCTTTTATCGTAACGTAATCACAACCGCCGGCAAGGGTAAATCCCCTGCAATATACGTTACCCGCAGCCTCATATGTTATTGGGTTGTCTCTTGAACCTGATGTGGTTTCGGTTACCCTCTCATTGTATGTCCCTGCCAGGACAACAACTTTATCTCCTGCCGAGAGTATATTAGCGGCCTTCTGGATTGTCCTCAAAGGAGTGTATTGTGATGTTCCTATATTCTGATCGCTTCCTTTATCGACATCTACATAATAGGTAGCTGCCAAAAGCGGCGAGAATATGTTGAGAAAAAATAAACCGGCAAAAAGTACTATTGTTGTCTTCATAAGAGATAACTCCATTTTGCTTTTTTCAGATTAATGAAGCAAGGGACATGCCACGTTCAATCAAAAAAAATGGATCAATAAAGCATTATTATTTCAAGATAGTAAGTTATTGTTGTTTTATATTGGAAAGCGTTATATTACAAAATATACAGATTATGAGACAGAATTGTAATATTCTCGACAAAAAAGACTTTTACATGCATATAAATCGTTTTTTCAATATCTATCTGCAAATAGCTTTTATTTTTACCTAGCAAAGAGAATCATCCTTTTTTCTCGATATCAACGAACCATAATAATTTATGAGGTCTTTTCGTTGAATAGACCATTTTAGACTCTGGTAAACCATAATACCCTTGCCGAGTACATTAAGACAATTTTTTCGGTCTTTGTTTACCTCAAAAATCATGCGTCCCATACTCTCCTCATTGCCTGTCTCATAAAAAAACATGGCGGTATCGTCAAAATAATCGAGAATGCCCCTGGTCTTAGGGGCGATTACCGGCTTACCCTCACACAGGTATTCAAATATCCTTGTCGGTATTGCATATTCCCAATGGATACTCGCTATACATGGGATCAAGCCGACATCAATATGCTTTATTGATTCAGCTATAACTTCAGCCGGGACACGACCATGATAGCGAACCACATCTTTCAACTTCAGGTCTTCAACCAGTTGCAGGAATTGATCCGTAAAATCTCCATCCCCATAGACTTCAAATATAAGATTCGGTATTTTATAAGATATCCGTGCTATTGCCTTCAGTGCTATCCCCAATCCGTTTCTCTCCACTATAGTTCCATGGTACATAACAATGAATTCCTTCGAGTGTTTCCGACTTTGTGTTACCGAATCTCTGATGTCGAATATGGATTCTTGAGGTGTATTCATGATCACATGGATCTTTTCTTTGGGGCATCCGTGAGAGATAAAAAGTTTTCTGCATGCTTCATTAACGGTCAACACAAGGTCGGCAAACCCGACGCTGATATTCTGACAGAATCTTAATAATCTGATTACCAAATGATTGTTGCCTATTGAGTACTTAGACATGTACACTTCCGGCATCGGGTCATGAAGATCCAGGATTAGCTTGGATCCGAAAAGTTTTGGAATCAATGCACAAAAAACCAGGACATCCGGCATGTTGTGCACATGGACAATGTAATAATGTTTACAGGCATATAAAGCAGAGAGCACCATAAATGACAGAAGAATGAATGATGCATATTCAAAGACATAGGAAAGCTTTCCTGCACGGCTGCGTTGAATCGGCAGACGATACACCCTTACGCTGTTGACCACCTCTGTCTTTTTCTCATATCTATCCCTCAGACAAATGATATCCACGTGCATCCCTGATTCTGCGAGGGCTTCGGCTTCACGCCGAACCCTGGGATCGGATGGATAATAGGAAAAAACCACCATGGCAATTTTTTTCTGCATGAGAGAGCCCCCTTACCAATGTCTTTCCAAAATCTTTTAGCGCCTTCTGAATCTATAAGGCTGTTTCAAATCCAACCCGTGTGTATTCGATATCCTGAGATAATATTGATTTCTCGTGTATATCCATGTCCTGCTGCCCATTCCAAGGGACATCGGCAAACATGATACCTGAAGAGGAAGATGCCTGTTCGAGCTTGACCGGCTGATAGATTCGCACATTGAATCCTGCGGCATGGTTATTGACAGCGCGCTTTAATGACACGCGTATTAATTTCTTTATCTTTGAATCTGCTTGAAAAGAAATATTCCTTCTTGCGTTGAACCAGGCTACTGCCTGTTTCGCTGTACAGAACCAGGCATTATATTTTTTTAGTTCTCTCAAGAGGGCTTCATAAAAATCAATCCATTGGCGTTCGGGCGCAATGCTTCGTAGATGCCATATAATAGTTATGACGCCGCCGTAAAGACAGGCATTCTTTATGATCGACATACACAAGGGAAAGGCCTGTGTTGCAGTCAGCCCTAAACGTCTTGAGTGAAACAGCGCTACATCCTGTATGTGCATTGGTATTTCCAACAGGTTGTTTGTACCTGGCGGCCTGAATACCTGGGTGGTTCCTCCGCGGTAACCAATATTCTCATTATACCCGAACGTTGAATCGTACAGAAACCCGGCATGTTCAAGCCTTTTGGGTGAATCGGAATCATAACACAGGCAATGCATCCGTATACCCGCATCTGATTCTCCGGTTACTTCGGCAATGCGGCGGAGCTCCTCTCTTCCCTGCTCGGCATCTGTCCAGGCATCTATTCCGTGTACGGCAATCTCATGTCCGCAATTTTGGAGTTTTTTCACCCACGGTACTATATCATTTATATCGTATCGCAATGCACGTGTTCCGGCTAAATGACCGGTGATATTAAGGCCTGGCCTGTCTTTAAAAGGCACTATGAAAAATGTTGAAGTAACATCTTTTTCTATCTCCAGATAATGATCAAACTGAAGCCAAAAATCTTTGCTCAAACCAAGATACACCAATGGAAGCGATGCAACAGCTTTAAAGTTTATCCAGAGATAATAAGCTGTTGCCTTTCTTTTTATAAATCTTAAAACAGAGACCAATGATGCTCGGTAAAGGAAACCCAGCAATGTATGATCCAGTCCATGAAAACGGATCCCTGCAAAATCCACATCATGGGTTAAACAACATATAAAGTTTTTACCCGCAGGAACCGGTGGGACTTCAAACAAGAAGATCCCGGAATTCACTATCCATGTCCGAAGCATTTGGATATGGATCTCAAGCGTAGGAATATGTGCATTTTCCAATGGTTGACCGTATACCAGCAGATATTCGATCTCTTGAAACAGGTCATAGCCCAGACGCATTATCCTTCCTTGCGGCGTATCTAACTGATATCCCGCATACCCGTTTTTTGAATTTATGCAGGCAAAACCCGGCGTTTCATTCTTGAAGGTCAACAATTCGCCGTATACTGGAAACTCGACCCCACCATGATTGAGGAGAACATTCTTTCCACTCACTCGTTTATTTATAGTGTATGCAGATTCCCCATGCATTATCCTTGATCCGAACACGATCAGCAATCTTGCATCAACTTCAGGAAAAGAATCCCGTGTAGAAATAACTACATCATATTTTTCCGATTTTTTATACATTTCCCACGGTGTTTTGAATAATTGAAAGAATTCCCGTGCAACATCCAGTTGATAATCTTTAAACAATACTCCGATCATGTTTTTTTCTTCTCCAAAGTAACTACAGGATTCATCGTAAGGCTAATATTTCCTCGGGTTAAGATAAGATTGCAGTCTTTCCATCTGCTTGGCGCGCAAGAACTGCATTACATTTTCAGGGATCTGTCGTTCTTCTCTTCTCAGACAGGAAACAATGTATCCGGTCAGCCTCAGACAGCTTCCGATAAAATACGGCTTTTCAATTACACGGCGAAGAGCCTTGAACAATAAGAAAACAGGGTGTGTGCCCACGCCGTATTCCTCGATACCTTGTCGAAATCTTGCCAGATAGATGCCTGCATTTCCAGTGCCGGTCTTTCTATGGTGATATACTTTCAATTCCGGGAAAGATCGAGTTTCCCAGCCATACATCCTCGCTGCAATCTCAGCAATGCTGTCTTCACCGCCCATCGGAATAGGGATGTATCCGTCAATCTTAAAAAAACAATTTTTGCGGAATAACATGATCGAACCGGGAACACTCAGCACTGTAGAACCGAATCTCGGGGTGAATATGCCGTTTTGCTGTTCATAAACCCACCCGCCTGCAATTCCTAATCGTGAATTGTTATGAAATCTTTCCAGGATATTTTCAAAATAGTGTTGATCAAAGCTAACATCCGCATCCAGGTTTCCAACAAAGTCATAGGGGATATCTCCTAACTGTGCATACCCAAGATTAAATGCCCGTACTTTTGAACCAAAGCTTCTACCGGAAGCTTTGGTTGAAGCTGAATATCTTATAAAGTCATAGTTTAAGGTATACGACTGTATTATTTCGTCCGTACGATCTGTCGAACCATCACTGACAATAACCCACCTTTGGGGTAAAACTGTCTGGTCAACAACAGAACGGATCGTTTTCTCGATGTAGGCTTCTTCGTTGTGAGCCGGTGTTATCAGGACATATGGCTGTCTTCTATGCACCGACATTTAAAGCTGCTCCTTTGAGGCTTTTGTATCTGGTTCTAATAAAATCTCCCCACGTCACCATGGCTGAACTAAGCATACTTGTGCTGTTGTCGAACTGGTGAAAAACATGAGCATCTATCCCTGTGGTGCCGGCAAGCCCTTTTTTGAACTGATACCCCCCGGGATTTTGGTCAGGATCTATACCGCCGAGATCATACCAGGTGCATTTGCGCTTCTTGGCCCAGTCCATCATTTTCCAGAACAATAGATGCGAGCTGTTCAATCTGTGTTCGATGTCGTACGAACTCGTTGCAGCAAGAAGATTGACAGCGTTATCCCCCATGGCAGAGGTAACAAGGGCAGAGCATAGATTTCCATTTGATGTACATACCATTATGTGCATCTTAAGCCTGTCGGGCAGATCAGACTGAATCGATCGATACTCTTCGATACGTACGTGTTGAGCAAATTTCTTCCTGGCATGCATCTCCTGATAAATCTTATAAAACATATCATAGAGCTCCATGTCATTACCTTCGACCAGGCTTAATCCGTTTTTTTCGGCCTTTTTCAGATTATTCCGCCACTGTCTCTGCATCGAGGTACGGAGCTCCTCAAGCGACGGGTCTAGATTTACAAAAAATGTTCTGCCGGTTTTTAAAGATAAGTAATGGGTGAATCCTTCTCCCCCCATCAAACCTGCAACAACCTCAGGTGAATCATGTGGCATTTTCACCTGGATCCTGAGGTGCATACGACGCAATGCACCATATTCCTTTTTCAATGCCTTTATGATCTCTCCCAGGATCTCGATGTCTTCCTGCCTCCCTGACAAATGCCATAACGGCCCGCCCGGCACATAGGCTATTCCTGCCTGCAGAAAGGGGGCTTTGATTATAATGACCTGAGCGCATGCAACAATGATTCCGTCTTTCTTTAAAATAAGATGGCTCAGTCTACCCTCCCCCCACCGAACCAAACCGTATGACCAAGTCTGATATAGGCTTGCATCGGAAAAGTCCTGCATGATTTCATACCATTCATGTCTTTTAACCGTATCAACTTCCGTGCAGTAATCTTTGCATAGAAAACAAGCCATGCTTACCTCCTTTACCAGATGGTTTTTTGTTTGGATGGATAACCGGCAAAATAACTGATTTTCAGGGCCTTATAAACTTTCCGCTTAAGCAAAATACCAATGGGCAGCCACTGATAAGCACCCATAATCTTTAACCGGAATTCCAGGGCCCAGTCATCGGGGCCCACGGGAATCCTTCCCACGAAGAAATTCTCCGGTCTTGATAGAGGATACATCGGCCAGGAGCCGAATACCCTCCTATATCCGGAACTGCTTGCCAATTCCAAGACAGTGCTGTCATATGCCCCGTATGGCAGGGACAGTGTTGATATCCGGCGGTTCAGTAGATTTTCCAGGTACGATTTTGACCCGACAAGTTCATGCATGGCATCGTCTTTATCAAGGAGGGTTAAAAACCGGTGGCTTATACTGTGAGATCCTATACGTATACAATCCTTCGGCAGTGATTGCAATTGTTCGGGCCCCATAACGGATTCATTGGTGAGGTCGGTATTCTGGAAGGTTGGCCATCCCGGTCTTTGCCCCATATAACCGGTAGGGATAAATATCGTTGCAGGGATATTATAATTGATCAGTTCAGGCAGAGCATTTTCTACAACACTGACAAACCCATCATCAAAGGTAATCGCCACGAAATGTCGCAAACTATTCATCTGTATATCTGTGTCGGAGAATACCAGGTGATATCTTTTTAATATATTCATTTGCCGTGCAAATCTTTTGCGCTGATTGCGGTTAATCGAATGATAGTTCAAGACAATAAGGACCGGAGAGATCTTCTTTCTCAGAGCATGGCAGACGGCCTGATAGCAGGTATACCCAGCCAAGAATATGATCGAGATAAACATTTTCACCAACCGTTTACTCATGTCACTGAATCTCCCTGGTCATGAAATATGATATATTTGGTTACAATGATCCAATATATCCAGAATGCTATTGATTCCAGGTTGCGGCTACTTGATATGACGCTTTCGAAAAAATTTGTCAGCAGGAGCTGTATAAATACAACCAGGAAAAGGGCCTTATAATAATCCCCTGGCAGATAGAATACACCCCACACCGGAGGGATAGTGATAACCAACCACATGAGTAGGCCTATGAACCCCAGACCAATGACAACCGAAAGGTAACCATTGTGTATCGAACTCCTTGCACTACCCATCCACAAATTAGATCTATTTGATTGAAAACGCGGGTCCTCCCATATTTTTCCTTCCACTGCATAGCCATACCCTAATACGGGTTTTTCTACGGCCAATTCGAGACTTCCAAGCCAGAATTGTGTCCTTCCGGTGAGATTGGTTATACTGGTGCTTTCTATACGATTAAAACTCCGGAATTGACTGGTGGCGAGAAAAAATCCACTAAAGACGACAGCAGCGGCTATCATGACAAGACCGATCTTCTTTTTCAAGACTATCTGCCAGGCGGCAAAACCGACCAAAGAAGCAGCCAGTGTCGTGCGTGATCCGGATAGAACATGCATGCTCAGAAGCATAAACAAAATGATAAGGATAAATATCTTAGATGATGTTGTATCCTGTCGATTGGACTTCCAAAGCAATATCGGATATGAAATCATGCAGAAACCGCCTAACGTATTGGGGTGAGCCATGAAACCCTGAAAGCGCTCCGGTGCCTGCCACCACCAAGCACGATCCGGGAAAAACGCAAGCGTACCGATATTTATAATTGCTCCGAAAACAATGATGAAATAAAAAATATCGATTACATTGTCTATACGCGAGGAATCTTTAAGCCAGGAAAAAAGTCCCAGCAAAAAGCAGAAGAATGCGATAAACTCAACGGTACGGATAAAGGTATATGTCCGATCGATAGAGTAAAATGTTGACAGTAAGGCATAGAATAAAAAAACCATGAATACAAAAAGATATATCGGGACCCTTTCCTCGTTGGATGACCTCAAATGCAGGTATTTGAATGCACCGATACCTCCAGCGAACATCACAATGCTCATGCGTATATAGGTTGGCAGTTCAACACTATTAGATGCGCCAAATACTTCCTCCGGGCTTTGCGGAATATTCAAAGCAAAGAGAAAATGGATCCAGGGAGAAAGAATAATCATGATTATTGCGATCTCAAAACGTTTCTGAGACTGGAAGAACAGGGTTATCAAACAGAGTATACCAATGGAAATGATGAGGATTACTGACAGCAAGTCCATATTTTGAATAAATTTCATTAGATGCCTTCTTTTAAAAAGAAATAACTGATTTCAATCTGGATACAGAATTCCTGAAGATTATCTTTTCTTGCTTGTTGAAAAGGGGGCCGTGGTATAGCAACACTAGGCTTGAACCGAACATAAAAGCCCATCCACAGTAAAAGGCAATTCTACCAAGGCTGTTCAAGAGAAATGTCGCAAACAGAAAAACCAGGAAAACCAATGTGATGGTGTAAACGCTACACCATTGTATGTGAATGGACAGGGATTTGATACCGATGAAAAAAAGGATGAATCCAACAGCAAAAAAACAAACATTGGATGCTATTACAGCACCATACCAGTTTATTGAAGGAATAAGCAAATAATTGAGCACCAGACAGCAAATAGCGCAGGCAGACATGTAAAACCCGATGACATAGGTTTTTTCCACAGCACTGAGAAGGGTCTCCCCGAAATAATAGAGCCCGACAAACGCCATTAACGGCATTAAGTGCAGAAGTACGGAAAATGCCTGTGCATACTCCGGAGGCGCAATAAAGGGTAGAATGATATGCGATCCCAGAATGATCATAAATGACATAAATGTGACGGCCAGAAGAAAATATACGAATATTCTCGAGATCTGTTCGCCGATATTTACATTGTCCAGGTTTGAGAATACATACGGCTGAAAGGCCAGTTGAAACGGCAGAATAACTGTAATTCCCAACAGTTGTGCGAGCTTAAACCCCAGAGAGTAGATGGCAACGGTTTCGAGGTTGTGAAAATAGCTCAGAAAATAAACGCTCGATTCTATCAGAACAGCCCCGCCTGTCATGGAAAATAAAAGCGGAACACCAAATCGGGCGAGCCTTGGCATCGTGGGCAGCGAAATCTGCAGGCCGTTTTTGACCAACACTTCAAAGACCATGTACGAAAATATTAATGCGTGGGTCAAGATATATGCACCCAATGCACCAATAATACCCAGATGATAAATCCGCAGTGCCACAAAACTCGTGATGAAGAGAATCAGCGCTGATGATATACCTACTGCCATATATTTCACAGCCTGATGCCGTGCGCGGTAGTAAGACATGATGTGCAGGCTCAGGGATTGTACGAATGCCGCTGAGCAGGCAAGAATTGCAAAAAACCTTACATCATCGGTGTGCAGTACAGCCCGGAAAAAAGGTAAAAGGAAAAGGACCACAAAAGAGGTGGTGCATAATCCACCTAAAATATTTACAAGCAGCGTTGTTCCCAGGAGTGTTCCAATCTGTTTATTGTCTATATATTCTTGGGTAAAGCGTACAAGACTCGTTCGCATACCCAGATTCATGAAAATGAGCATTATCTGGATCGTGATCAGCAAGGTTGCAAGCAGGCCGTATTCTGTCAGGGTAAGGCTGTAGGCATACAGAGGGATGAGCAAGAATGATGCCGCCTTCAGGCCGATATTGCCGATCGCATAGATGGTTGTGCTTTTACCGAACAGACTAAGGCTCATAGATATTTTTCCTCTGATCGTTGGTATATCTGCATACCATTTCAGGAGCCTTCCTGTAAATTGGCCCAGATCCGTTTAGATGCCTCGGCATGGCGGTCTTTTCGCTGAAGAAATCTTGGATCGTACGGACAACGAAGGTAATCTCTTCTTTCGTCAGTTCCGGGAACATCGGCAGGGAGAGTATCTCTTTGGAAACTTTTTCAGCGACATGATACCTGTCTGATGAGAACAACCGCATTTTGTATGCATTCTGTTTGTGAAGGGGGATGGGATAATGCAGGCCTGTATCTACATCGTGTACTGAAAGATATTTCATCAATTCATCTCGCCATGGTGTCCGCAGCACATAAAGATGATATACGCTTCTGTATCGTTCGGATTCGAACGGGGGAACAACTCCGCTTATCTGTATGAGCTGCTCGTTATAGACCATTGATATTTTTTGTCTTTTTGATGTCCATTCATCAAGATGCCTGAGCTTTAGTCCAAGTATTCCTGCCTGTATAGCATCCAATCTGCCGTTGTATCCTTCGATATCGTGATGATACTTCTGTGGCTGGCCGTGGTCACGCAGCACCTTGACTTTTCCGGCAATATCTTCCCTGTTTGTGGTTATTGCTCCGGCCTCACCGCAGGCCCCCAGATTTTTACCGGGATAAAAGCTGAAAGCCGCTACGTCTCCCATGGAGCCGGCTTTTTCCCACCTGCCGCTGCGTTCTGAATAATATTGTGCGCCATGGGCCTGACATGCGTCTTCGATCACGAGCAGATCGTACTCCCTTGCAATCTCGAGTATGGAATCCATATCCGCCATCTGACCATAGAGGTGTACCGGAATAACTGCAGAGACAGGCCTTTTTTTGAGCCTGTGCACAGGCCTGCCGATTATGTGGTTCATGTCGCATTGATCTTCCAGATACTCGCGCAATTTCATACAATCAATATTGTAGGTCTTCTCATCGATATCAACAAAGTCAGGGATGGCCCCTGCCTGAGTGATAGCTTCAGTGGTGGCGATAAATGTATTCGGCACGGTTATTACTATGCTATCGGCTTCTATGCCGGATGCAATCAATGCGAACCGCAGTGCATCTGTACCGCTGCTTACCCCTACGCAATAATTTGTATTGCAGAATTCAGCAAAATCATTTTCAAATTCTTCAACAAAAGGTCCGCCTACAAATCTGCCGGTTAGTAAAATATCAGTGATCATGGCGACTAATTCTTCTTTGAGTTCGCGATGTGGTGTTGCAAGATCGAGAAATGGTATTTTCATTTTTTCCTCCTTATATTTTTTCTTAATATTTTAGCAGGATTACCGGTTACAATTGCGCCAGGCGGCACGTCTCGGGTTACCACAGATCCCGCGCCTATTATTGCGTTTTCATATACTGTAATTCCACAGAGCAAAGTAGCGCCCGACCCGATACTTGCCCCCTCCTTTACCATGGTTGGGATGCACTTCCAGTCGTTAGCTGTTTGCAGGCAGCCATTGGAATTTGTGGCGCAGGGATAAAGATCGTTAATGAACGTAACATTGTGGCCTACGAATACATTGTCTTCAATAACAACGCCTTCGCAGATAAAGGTGTGGCTCGATATCTTACAGTTCTTGCCTATTGTCGAATTTTTTTGAATTTCAACGAATGCCCCGATCTTTGTATTTTCACCTATACTGCAGCCATACAAATTGATAAATTTTGATAGGACTACATTTTTTTCCAGGTGAACATCATCTGTTATAAAGGTTGTATTCATTGGGTATATTGTTCAGATATTGTTCCGCTGAAAGATTTGTTTGTTAAGCATACATAGGATGTGCCGGTGATAGACACACTATACTGCCAGCCTGACCGGTTTTCCCTCATCCCGCAAGGAGTGTGTTGATGCCTCCATCATCTTTACCACCCGCAACCCGGCAAATCCGTCGTTGAAGGGATGCCTGTCATTCATAATACAGTCTACGAAATATTCCGCCTCGGCCTTGAGTGCTTCGACTTGTTGGATCTTTGGGGCCCATATATCACCGCTTCGATAGCTTATGAGGAGATCGTATATGCCCTCTCTGTTCATCACCCTTACACCTTTGTCATAAACTCTTATTTTCTCGTCGGCATCCAAATCATTCCATACGACCATCTTTTTCTCGCCGCCGATCAGGGTGGTTCGAACCTTAACCGGGGAGAGCCAGTTCACGTTAAAATGCGCTATGATATTGTTGTTGAAAAAGACCGTGATATAGGCGACATCCTCCAGTGAACTATTGAAATGCGGCCTGCCGTTTGCAGAAATCGCCTCTGGCCTCTCATCGATAACATAATCCATTATGGATAAGTCGTGCGGGGCCAGATCCCAAATCACATTCACATCATGCTGAAAGAGTCCCAGGTTTACCCGCATTGAATCGTAGTAGAATAATTCCCCCAGAGAACCGTCGTCGATCAGTTCCCTGATCTTTCTTACAGCACCGGTAAAGAGAAACGTATGGTCGACCATGATGATGAGGTTTTTTTTCTCTGCAAGCTCTATCAGTTCTTCAGCCTGGGCAACATTGGAGGTGAACGGCTTTTCTACAAAGACATGCTTACCGTTTTGAAGGGCCTTTTTTGCCAGTTCAAAATGTGTAAAAACCGGGGTGACAATTGCTACCGCATTAATATCAGGAGATGTAAGTACCCTGTTTACATCAGTGGTTGTTTCTACATTCGGGAATTTTTTTTGCGCAACATTACAAAGATCCGATCGTATGTCGCATACAAGAACCGACTTTATCCCGTCAACCGTGCTGAAATTTCGAACAATATTTGGCCCCCAATATCCATAACCGATTACAGCCAAGTTAAGTGTTTCTTGCATGATATCCCTCCAGTAGATTTTTTTTTACTGGTTTCGTGCAGGCAGTTAATTTTGCAAAACCATTTTTGCTTGTATCTATATAGTTATTGATCATGGATTCTAAAGAAGAGGATCTTGTCCAAGGTGACTGTAATCTTTTTCTGTCAGATACAAAGACTTGATCGGGTATTCCCGGCTGCAAATCCTTGCATAATGCATTGATCTTTTTTCCCGAATGATTTTCAAAGGCAGCTGAGAGAAGGTCTGTAGTAACGGGTTCGGTAGTGATGATGTATCTGGACGAATCAGCCGAAAGTGCTGCATTTATAATAAGATCCACGATTTCGTCTATGTATATGACCGTGCAGGTATGCCCGGTATTCAGGATAAATTCCACATTCTCAAATGCACTTGAATACAGACGGCTCATCAGGTGAGAAGGGTGTTCGCCAAAGGAGGCAACAGAACATAATCTAAGGTGGACAACCGGCCAGCCGGTCTCCGCAAAAAAGGCATCAAAAAAACGTTCTGCAGTCAGTTTAGCGATCCCGTAAGGTGTTATGGGTCGTGGCTCGGTCTCGGACGAGATCGGGTTGGTGTTTAACCGGCTGAACACCCTTATGCTTGATATATTGATGAAACGGGCAATGTCTTTGTCCGCAAGCCATTCCCATAAAAAGGAGAGGTACTGTATGTTGTTTCCGATCTCAAAATACAATTGATCTGAAAACGATAATGCTCGGTTGACCTTCCAGTGAAAGTTGATAACATAATGCGGATCAACAAGTGCATCGACATCTTTGACGTTATAAACACGAATCGGTTTGCTGCCGGCTTTCCAATCAACCCGCCTGGGGTCGAACGGATATCCCGGCAACACCAGCGGCACAACAGTAGCGCCGAGTTCTTCCAGGCGAAGCACTGTCTCACAGCCCAGTCTCCCTGTAGCCCCTGTTACGAAAAACTTCTTTCCAGTCAGCATAGTCTATTCCCAGCTTTTGAGCACTTCCTGTGACAGGAGTTCTTCAGGCGATAAAGGTAATGATTTAAACCAGTCAATAGTGAGGGATATGCCCTCTTCAATATCAATTTGGGGATAAAAACCAAGCAATTGTTTAAAAGATGAGTTATCGCCAAGGTGTTGCATGACATCTCCGGGCCTGGATGATTCATGACGGATATACTCTGCAGAATCGAGATCAAAATTCCGGCAGATAATCTCTGCAATCCTTCTCACTGGAGTTGCCCTTCCGCTACAGAAATTGATATATTTTTGACGACAGGCCTTATAGTCTGCCACAGACACTAATGCATATGCTGCTTCTTCGACATAGATGAAATCGCGACTCTGCGACCCGTCGCCAAAAATCACCAGGGGCTCGTGATTCATGGCCCTTACGATCATCTTCGGTATCAATTCACCGCGAAATCCCTGCCAATGAGAGTTCGGTCCATACATATTGAAGGGACGGATTGTCGCCCATTCCAGACCATATGTCCTTCCAAAAGAATGTACATACATATCCTGGGCCACCTTTGCCGCAGCATATGGTGTTTCTGGATTCAGAGGGTGATTTTCATCCATGGGGACACGTTGAGCTGTTCCGTATACCTCTGAAGAAGAGCAGTTGAGGAATAATGCTACCCCGTTATTTTTTGCACATTCAAGGCAATTGATCGTGCCGTTGACGATGACGTCATTTACCCGAGAAGGGTGCCTTATTGATTGGCGAAGCCCTAATACCGCAAGGTGGATAACGATCTCACATCCGTCAAAGGCTTTTGTTACATCGTCGGGGATGGTTATATCGCCGTGGATAACCTTCAATAGAGGATCGTCTGTAAAAGGTTTGAGGTGGATCATTTTTCCGTTGGAAAAATCATCGAGGACGATCACTTCATTTTTTTCTCTCAGTAAGAGCTTCACCACATGAGAGCCCAGGAAACCTGCCCCACCTGTAACGACTATCTTTTTATTCATAACTGTCATTATGATCGGTCCAATAAATTACGTATAGATAAGTGATTGATTATAAATATGGGTGTTTGATTTTCACAGAAAGCTAACCTCTCGGGGAGAGTGTTTTATCACACGCCTGCCGTATTATCGTGGGAAGGGTTTTAAAAAATATCTTCGAATCCAGCAGAAAAGACTGCTTCTTTACATAAGAGATGTCATAGCGCATCATTTCATTGAAAGTCGTGCTGTTTTTCCCGTTGACCTGCCAGAGGCCTGTGAGCCCGGGATATGTTTCAAACCGTCTCTTCTGCCATGGCAGGTAATTCCTTACGGTATAGGGCAGGTCAGGACGCGGACCGATAAGGCTCATCTCTCCGCTGAGCACATTGATAAGCTGGGGGAGTTCATCCATCCCTGTTTTCCGCAGCATCCTGCCCAATGGAATAATCCGGGGATCATGACTGTCGAGTTTTTTCAGGGGATGATCACTATTACAAAGTCCACAGACATGATTCTGGTGCATTGTCGAGTCTGCATTATGCTCCATGGTACGAAATTTCAAGCAGGTAAAAGAGGTACCGAGAAACCCCACCCTGGTCTGCTTAAAAAACACAGGTCCGGGTGAAACTGTTTTGATCAATACCATAATGAGTATAAAAACAGGGGAGAAGAGTACCAGACCGACAAGGGCGCCCAGCATATCGACTGATCTTTTCCATAAAGGCATGTGCGGTGCCAGCATTTTCACGATGCCATAATCTTTCAGTCGAAAACTCTGCGTTCCGGTTGATGAGCGATTCGATGAAGGTCCGGGTTTCCAGCGGGGAGATCTTTGATCATGCATGCCCTCTATCCAACGACCAGGATATGTATAGACCTGATATGAAGGAGGCGGAGAAAATTTTCCGTTTAATGAAAGCACATCCTTAACCAGCTTGTCTGCTCCTGCAAAAGATGTGTCAGGCAACAAAACACCGATACAGTTGTTTTCCTGCAGCCAGCCTATTTCTTCGGTCTGCCGGACTCTTCCTGTGATTATTCGGATAAAATAGAGCAGTTCCTTGTCGTTTCCGGCTATGTGTTCCAGAAAAAAAAATATGACGGAAAATTCCCTTCCACTCCGATCACTTCTTGAACGTTCATAATCCAGCAGTTTATGAAAGTTCCTGTTCGAAAGGATCCTTTCAAAATCCTTTATCCGAGGGAGGGGAGACATTTTGTGCCTTCCTATCCAGGATCTGATCCTATTCATCTTCTCAATTCCTTTTTTATCTTAAAGATTTTTCGACCATACCAAACGGCTACAGCAGTTTATACGCCCAAGCAGGGATATACATCTTCCTTCTATTTAGTATGACCCCCAGTATATTTCCACGGCCGTCTTCTATCCTCTTCCTGGCTGTCTGTGCAACTTCCCATCGTGTCTTTTCCGCCTGCACGACCATGATGACACCGTCCACTTTAGATGAGAGGGCCACCGAGTCGATATATTGATTGATGGGTGCGGAATCTAATAGTATCCATTCGGCCTCGTTTTTCATCTGATCTATGAGGGTATCCAGATAGGTCGACTCAAAAAGGGAGAAAGGGTTGGAATGTAGAATACCAGAGGTAATCACCTTTAGATTCTTAGTTCTCGTTTGCTTTACAACATCTACCATGGAACACTCGCCCAGGATCAGCTCGACAAATCCCTTTCTATTGTCAAGGGCCAGCAAATCATGGAGGGTTGGATTGCGGACGTTTGTATCGACCAGCAACACCTTTGCATCCCCTTTGACAAGGCTTGCAGCAAATCCCAGGATAATGCTCGTTGTTCCCTCTCCATGGGAGGAACAGGAGAAGAGAAGTGCCTTATTTTTTGTTTGAGGAAGGACAACCGCTATTTTATGTTCCATCCTGTGGTATTCTTCTTCAATGTTGAATGGAATCTGAAAAGTTGCCGGCATGTTGATCTTAGGTTTGGTTTTGATATCGAAAACCTTGTTTTCCTCCTGTCTGAGCTGATTTTCCTTTTCGGCTTTTTTTAATGCTTCATATGTCTTGGCCATACACACCCCCTGACTGGTTATCCTGAAAAATTGCAGGTGCTATAAATTTTTCAGTAACGACAAGAAACAGCTAAAAGGTAATCGGCAAAACCCCCCTATCCTGAAGATCCATAAGGGTTTTCACACACTCTTCCCTGGTTTCATACTCGGAGGCAACTACCTTATACCAGATTTTATTATCGGATACCCTGCGGTTTAGGATGTGGACGTCTTTCCATTTTAACGCACGGTCGTAACAGAATTCCCGTGCATATTGCAATGATCTGTACGTCCCGGCATGAATTATATATTTATCGTCAGGCATTTTGATAATAAAAGAATCGATTGTAATTTCGGGTATTATAATATGCTGATTTTGATAAATGATATTTACATCATCTATTGCAGGATTGGCATTCAGGATAATATCCATCAGGGTTTCGTTGATGGCACCGTAGTATGTTTCTGCAAGGAATGATACTGTATCGCCTTGTTTTGGTATGACAATATCCAGGATATTGTATTTGTTTTCATTCTCATCCTCCGGTTGATCCGGAGAGGTATCCTCGACCAAAGAGTTATCTGCGGGCTTAACGATTTCAATCGGTTCGGGGGCTTCTTCCGGATACACAGTTGGCACTGACACAGATTCTTCTTCCGATATAGCCATTATCTCTTTCCTGGGGCTTTCGGATTTTATATATTCAGTTCCGACAAACAATAGAGTTCCGAAGGCAAGCAGAACAGCGGCGGCAATTGAGGGTGTTTTAAAATGAGAAATGGTATGATTGTTCGTATCCTGTATTTCATTCTGCACCGATGATCCGCTCATATCATCAATCGCTTCGTCTACGATTTGCCGGTCTATCCTCTTTTTGGACAAACTGTATCCTATAAGGAAGGCATTCTCACATATCACGTTAATATTTCGTGGTATGCCTTTGGAATATCTGCATATCATTGATACCGCTTGCATGGTAAAAACCTTGGAGGTCTTGCTTCCTACCAGATGAAGCCGATGATCTATGTATTGTCTGATTTCTTTGTCATTCAATGGTTTGATCTGACGTCGTATCCCTATGCGTTGTTTGAGCTGCCTCAGGTCTTGAGAATTCAATTTTATCTCGAGTTCAGGCTGACCTACGAGCAAAAGCTGTAGCAGTTTTGTCTTCGATGTTTCAAGGTTTGATAGCATACGAAGTTCTTCCATAACCTCTTTGGAGAGATTTTGTGCTTCATCTATGATGACAGCAACCGTCTTATCCTGTTCAAGTTGCCGTATCAAATACGTGTTGAGTTTTCTTATCAGAGAGAGCTTGTCTTTGTTTCTTATAGCCTTGCGTTTAAAATCCAGTTCTAGGAGGATGGTTTTAAGGAGTTCTTCAAAGGTGATGTTCGTATGATAGATAAAGACTGTTTTCACCTTTTCATTAAGATTGTTTAACAAGCTGTATATGAGCGTGGTCTTTCCGGTACCGACTTCTCCGGTAATGGTACTAAATCCTCGGCGTTCCCTTATCCCATACATCATGGATGCCAAGGCTTCTCTATGTTGGGAAGTCATAAATAGAAATCTCGGATCAGGGGTAAGGTTGAATGGTTTTTCTGAGAATTTATACAATTGTGTGTACAAGGTTTAGCACCTCCAAAGATCGCAATTGTTTTTTAAAACGATTAAAGCTGCTGTTGTTACTCTGTCTCGGAAATCGAAGCCATTACCGGGAGTTCAAGGTACTTTCCTACATCCTCCCGATTGCTGAAACTATGTTCCAGATACTCTATGTACAGGGGTATCAATATACTGGCAAAAGTTCCAAGGATCACCGCAAGGGCAATATTGAGCATGATATTCGGTTTGATGGGTTTCATCGGGGGAAGAGCCGGCTCTACAACGCTGATATTGGCAATCTTCTGCATGTCCATGGCCTGTGAAAGTCTTTCTTCTTCCATATGTTTTACGTACAGCTGATATGTTTCCTCATTTATTGTCACCTTACGTTCAAGATCTTTAAGTTCTCGCTCCAATCCGTTCATTCTTTCAAGTTCCTGTTGGTATACGATGAATTGCTCTTTTTGCACGAGTTCCCTTCTCCGAAGTGCACTCAGGTTGTGTTCAATACTCGTAATTGCCTTGTCATGATATATTTTTTCTTCTCTTTTCAGTAAGTCCTTTGCTTTTCTTATCTCTTTTCGAATGTTTTCAACAGGTACGCTGTTCTGGGTAAAGGTGCTCAACAACGCTTGTTCCTTTAATCGTAATTCGTTTAGTTTGCTTTTGATCGAACTGATTGCGTGCGGATTGAGTTCGGTTTCTTCACCCATGCTGGCCTCACCGAAATCATTTGCGCTGTGGCCTGATAACGCCCTGATTTTCTCCTCTTTCTCGCTGATTTCCATAAGCGTATTTTCATGATCTGTCCTCAAACTTGAAATTGTCTGTAACAGGAGACTTTTCTGTTCATCGAGGGAGGTGATATTGTTCTTTCGACAAAAAGCATCATACTGGTTCTCGGAGGCCTCCAATTTTTTCTTCAGTACTGCCACCTGGTTGTCAAAGAAATCGTATCCGTGATATTTTTTGTAAACATTCAGGTGAAATTCCAGAAAAACATCGATAAGTTTATTCACCACCCGAGAAGCTATAAAGGGATCGTTATGGTGATATTTAATCTGTATGATATTGGACTTTCTCACGGCTTCTATATGCAGATTTTCCATAAACGCTATGGTGGTCTTAGCGAAGAGCGTATCGGATTGTTCGACAGGATCAAACATCTTTTTGAATGGGTTTATCAGGAACAATCTTTTATCAAGGTTGGGATAAATCGCATAAGGCCCAAGATCGCTGATCACCTTTTCAATGAGATTGCGTCCATTGAGTATCTCGACCTCAGAATTTATGCGTTCTTCTCTTGAATAATCGAAAATAACGGGCTGATTTTCCTTCATAGTGGGGCTCGTGGGCATGTAGATATTTTCCCTGCCGAATTTTACTATAATCTTTGCCTCTGCCTCATAGACCTTGGGCATAAGAAAGGTTATGATTCCGACAATACATATAACGCCTAAAAAAATCATGGCAACGACCAGTTTGTATTTGAATATTACATGGAAGTTGTCCCGTAGGGATGTATGGGCCATATCTGTTTTCTTCATGCCTGAATACCTCTTTTTTTTATTTTTTATTCCGATATTTCGGATTGTAGAAAAACACGAAAGGCAAGCTATGGATCACCGGTGCGAATTTGAAATCTATGATGTTTCTTTTAACCAATCCTTTTTCCAATAGTATAAGCAGGACCTGTCACACTTGATGTTTGTTCCGTTACAGTATAATCTATCGCATATAACTATATTCTTGCACTTCTGTATTTTCCGCCCGCCATGGTCTAATACGTTCAGTGGTTCTTTCCGAACCATTGCAGACGTGCCGCAGTAAGATTTCATTCCGTTCATAAAACTCAGGCCCGTATGTCTTTTCTTACTGTTGAGTGTCTTTGCTATCTCCGGGTAGGTCGATATCTTTACAATATCTCCATAGTAAAAGTTTTTTTTCTTAATCACGTTTTCATTCGCAGGAGGGGATGAATAAGCACACTGGGTTATTTTTTTCAACGTGGACATGAGAATCCCGGTATAGTGTGATATGCGGTTTGCTATGGCTGGATATATTCTTAGTATTATATGGCATAATATCTCAAACGCGTTAAAATCACGGCCGATCTTATCAAGACGAGTATATTGACAGATACAGGGTTTTAAACTGGCGGCTGTATCCGGAAGTTTTTGATCGTTCCTGTATAGACCAAAGATTTTATTATTCAGGCCGATGTTTGGCATAACCAAAGTTCCTCCTTATCTTTTTTTGAGCCATGAGGTTTTCCACAAAAGTGTACAGCAACGGTCACAGTCTTGTCCGTCCAACATACCTTTTCCGTCACAAACAGGACCATCGAGGACCACGACATCTTTACAGGATTGCATCTTTTCATACTTCTCTTCGTATATCCATTTTACTTGTTTCAAGACGGTATAATCCCTGTTGCAGAATCGTTTCATATTATTCATAAAAATCAGACCGTCACAGCAATTATCATCATCGAGTGTATGTTGGATCTGTTCATACGGGAGTATTGAAACAGCGTCCCCTGCCTTGAACCGTTTGTGAATGCCCTTTTTTCTTGAAGATGAAAAGATATAGAGCGGGTTGATTAGTGATATTTCTTTTGCCATTTTTTTAAATATGCCTTTCTTTTATGCATATACACTCAGATAGGAGATTTAGATTTTCGGGAAATGATTTATTATTTCGATAATTATATATTCAACAGCGCGGCCAAAGATTTTCAAAGGCCAAACAATTTAATCATTTTCTGCTGAACGAAGTTCGTAGCTGAAGCTGAGCCCGATTTGAGGTGGAATAAAACTGTACAGGTGCGTTAAGAATTGATCGATCTTGGCAATATAGGTCTTTGGGACATAGATCATATCATATGGGTGCAGAACAAACTCTTTTTCAGCAAGATCACCCGCGAGAGCCTTTTTCATATTCACTAGTCTCACAACAGGATACTTGCCCGCCCCTCTGCTGATTATCACTACGCTAGATGGTTTGGCGTCGGGGGCAAATCCTCCGGCATTAAAGATTGCCTGAAGGGCATTTACTGTCCCTATTACATTGAGTACCTGCGGCGAATTGACCTCACCTCCCACATATATCCTTTGTCCTTCAAAATCCTTGACGATGACCGTTATGATTGGTGATTTCAGATGTTCGCTGTACTTTTTCGTCAGTTCATCGTCTAATAGTGCCGGAGTGAGTCCGGATGCCTTGACCTCATCTACGAGCTGAAGAGAAATTTTACCATCCGGCCTGATCGTTACATTCTCGTTCAACTCGGGATTGTAGAAGAATTTAATATCAAGGTTATCACCTGATTGAAGATAGTACTCTTTCGCTGCGGTTTGATAGACTCTCGAATATTTATCAGTGGATTGTTGTACTCTTTTGTGTGTGCACGAAAGTGCGCCCGATAAAAGAATAAGTACTGCACAAGCTGAAAAAAGCAGGTTTGATTTCATATATATCCTCCTTTGAGTTGTATGAGTCTAACAACCAGTAAAAGCAGCTACTTTATTCTATTGCAATAATACGAATTATCAACCGGATTGTGTGTCAGATGAAAAGTATGATTGTTTCTATTTTGAAGAATAGTAGAAAAGAACCATTCAAAGCTCCGCCAGGGAAGGTGAAGCTTCCCTTTTTTATAAAAATATCTTCAAGTAATAATTGTAATTTTTAAATTCATAATTTAAGTTCACACCATAAAATTTTTATAAATTTTCAAGTCAGCAATGCATGTTAAAACATAAAACACTGCAACTATAACCTAACAACATACATTTATCCGCCTAATGCATGTTTATTTAAAACAGTTAAAATAACTGTTTGACCAAAATATGCCCTAATATAACATCTAGGATAATAGAGTCTTTGTGCTTGTCAAGGTTGGAATGTTTCACCTTCCGTTATACTATGCAGATAAAGATGCAAGATGTTTGCCAATAACAATATATCTATAAATACAGGGAGGTATGAAATATTTCGCCCGATAACAGTAAAAAATATCGACACAAATAGTATAATATCAATGAGAAAATGAGATTTAAGAATAAATAACAGGCAGTATAATACATATAACATGCTGATAAATAGGATAATAGCATGGAAATAAATTATAGGCCCGTCTATGTAAGAATACTCGACATAAAAAACGGTTCAAAAACTCAAAATCATCATATTCTATCGAACAAAATCACAAACCCATTACACATCTACCCCGAGTGGTGTTCTCCGGGAATATATTATACTGTATTCCGGCGTGGCCAGCTGACGCAAACAATGATACATAGAATACAAATCACTATAAGGAGATCTACTGTTGGATGTCTTTTTCTACGAGGCCTTTGCGGAAGAGGTTACAGCGCTTAAGCAATATATGACGGCTAATATATCGGCTGGTTTCACCCCGAAGACCATACAGGAAGACAGCCCCGAATCGCCGCCTGCGCCTATAATAAGTATACGCACACAGTCCGTTATACCTCATCACTGGCGCACTCGACTTTCCGGCATCCTCACACGCAGCACCGGCTTTGATCATCTACTCTCCTTTGCCCTCGAGACCGGCAATAATATCCAGACCGGATATCTGCCGCTATACTGCAGCAGGTCTGTAGCAGAGCAGGCAATGATTTTATGGATGAGTGTACTTAGAAAACTGCCGAAACAGATAAAAAACTTCACGACCTTCGACAGGGACGGCCTCACGGGCTCGGAATGTGAGAACAAAAGGCTAGTCGTCTTCGGTGTCGGCAATATAGGCTGTGAGGTATGTCGCATCGGAACGGGCCTCGGCATGGAGGTCTATGGCGTTGATATAGTAGAAAGACACCAGTCGGTGAGCTATGTAACAAAGGAAGAGGGCCTTAATCTTGCCGATATCATTGTATGTTCTATGAACCTCACACAGACAAACAACGGTTATTTCGCGTATGATACGCTTAAACTGGCACAAAAGGGTGTAGTATTCGTAAATGTCGCACGCGGAGAGCTCTCTCCGTCGGCCGATCTTTTGAGGCTGATCGATGAGGGGCATATCTCAGGGGCAGGCCTCGATGTATATGATAATGAAAGCAAACTTGCCGTCCAAATGAGGACAAATCGGGATTCATACCCAGAGGACATCCTGCCCGCACTCGAACTTGCAAATAGGCATAACGTGATCATGACCCCTCACAATGCCTTCAATACAGCAGAGGCCCTCGACAGGAAGGCTTCTCAGAGCATAGAGCAGTTGAAACATTTCATAGAAACCGGTTCTTTCATCTGGGGGGTGCCTGTCTAGCCTGTATGAAATATTACCGGTCGAGATATCCAACCGTAATGAAATAATTTATCTTGTCATAGAGAAATATGATCCGGTTGTTCAACTCAAGTGCTATATAGATCTCCAGCGGTGAATAAAGGATCTTTTTTCTGACTACGTGCATCCATATATGCTTTCTGCTAAGCGCCATGGCATTGAGTATATCGGGCAGGCTGACACCCTTCTTTTGAAGATCCCTACCGACATCTATGAACTCCAGACAGTCTATGGGCTTCTTTATTTTCAGACCCTTGCGAACCATCTTCAGGACCTTTCTGTTCATCTTTATCATATAGTCCATATGCGAATTCATCGCGGGGATACCGGCGCCGACCTCATTTTTCCAGCCGTCTAAGATTTCAACACTGGTCTTTTCTATCAGCTTGATGAGAATATTTGACAAAAACATCCTCTGTTCATGTATGCCCGGAGATATCTGTCTTATCGAATCCTCCGGAAAGAGCTGATTAAAGGAGTCTATCATGGCCCAGGTATCTCGATATAGATCGAGATAGATCCTTAGCGCCTTTTCATTGGACGACCAGGCAAGAGGCGGAAGATCATTAACAGGAAAAAACCCTGCATCAGCTGCATCATCACCGGGGCTGAGCTTACCTCCCGAATGCCTGACCTCATATGTTACGATGGCAAGGCTGCCGTAAAAATAATTGTCCACCGTATCCACATCTATGAGCTTTACGATCTCGCCTTTTATTCCCGCCTCTTCCTGAAGCTCTCTTAACGCGGCATCCTTTACCTCTTCATCGGCCTCGGCAAATCCGATGGGCAGGCACCACATGTCCTTGTACGGGTCATTTTTACGTCTTACCAGAAGGACTTCCCTCTGCTCATTGACTACGATACTGCTCGCTACAGGCAGAGGGTTGTCGTAAAATACTGTTTTACAATTCGGGCAATAATCGCGTATCTTGCCGTCGACATCCTTGTGGGTGACAGTCTTAGCGCAATATGGACAATAATACCTGAGTTTCTTCACGGCCTGAGCCCTCCTATTTCTTCGGGCCAAAACACCGGAAGACCGCATCATCCTTTGTCAGGAAAATCTCTCCGTTTACAAGGCCCTGTTCAAATACATATCTGTTGAAATATGATATCATATCATCGACCCTGCCCGGAAGCGTATCCGACACTTCCTTGAAGATGAGATGTCTCTTCTTGTCCAGATAGTTTATACAATCATCCACCTGGTCAAAAGGAAATATGAGATCATTCTTATAGGGTATCTGTTCAACCTGATTAAAATACGGACATAACAGGGTGCCCCCCTCTTCGAGAGAAAATGCGTTGAAGAGCTTACTTATCATTATCTCTTCGGGGGGTTGCATACCGATCTTTTTCATGCACGCAGGGACAAATTTCGTCACCTCCTGGAGAGAATACCTGCTGTGGGTAACGGTTATGAATATACCTTGAGGCTTCAACACCCTTGCGATATCAGGGATTACGTGGGGGAAAAAATACAGGGAATAGCTGGCAACAACCAGATCGAAAAGACAACCCTTCATCTCACGGATAAGGTCTGCCCTGCCCTGGATAAATTCGCCCTGATAACCTATCGAGTTCACAGTGTCCAGGAATGACTCCCTGTTGTTTCTATCTATCAGGTCCATACCGGTAATATGAGCGGACTTGTCCAACCTACCCTTCAAACCCTCTGTAAAAAATCCGTAGCCACAGCCCAGATCCAACATGTCTTTGACGTGACTGAGGTCAAGACCATCAAGGGCCACCTCCCTTATGTCCCTCTGGTTTATGGCATAATCCTGTATTATCTTTTTTGTATGTCTATGCTCATGAATAGGTTCATATGTCTTACGAATATCATTGTGTGTGTACATAATATTCTCTCTCCCTCAACAGGGCGGCAGATCGGCAAACAATCTTAACCTGTCGAAAAAACAACCTTTCAAATAATATCATTTAATTACATGGCGTAATATAATAATACGGTCAACAAGGCCCATCAAGATGTTCCTGCCGACCCATATAAAAATATCCCAAAAAAATAATATCTTGCTTTTAATAAATATATCACGTATGAGTATGTCAATCATAAAAGTATATTGAGACATCGGAGAAAAACATTAACAAATATTCTCGAAATAACGGATCGAAAAAACTTCACATCTTTTAATATACCAGTATATGAAATACACCATACAAAGAGTATCAAATGAATTTTACAGACCTCAATCTAAACAATGACCTGCAAAAGGCCATATCTGAATGCGGTTTTACTGCATGCACCAAGGTCCAGGACGCAACACTGGCCGGGACCCTCAAGGGGAAAGATGTCTGTGTCCAATCTCAGACCGGCACCGGCAAAACCGCGGCATTTCTCATAACCATCTTCGAACTTGTCATAAAGGATCCACCTGAAAACAGAAGAAAATCTCTTATAATAGCACCTACGCGCGAACTGGCTTTACAGATAGAGGAAGAGGCCCAACGTCTTGGAAAATATCTGGACATCAGTGCAGGGGCATTCTATGGCGGCATGAGCCCCAACCATCAGAGGGAACTCCTAAAAAAAGGCGTGGATATTATAATAGGAACACCGGGTCGACTCATAGATCTGGGAACATCCGGCAGGTTAAACCTCAAATCGATCAGGATACTGGTCATCGACGAGGCAGACCGCCTGTTCGATATGGGCTTCCTTCCGGACATCAGAAGACTTATCAAAAAATTACCGTCTTATTCCAAACGCATGACCATGCTTTTCAGCGCCACGCTAAGCTACCGCGCAAGGGAGCTTGCATGGGAATACATGAACGATCCCTTGGAGATAGAAATAGCCCCAAAGCAGATGACTGTGGACACGATCACACAGACACTCTATCATGTGGGTCATGAAGAAAAGATGAGCCTTCTGCTCGGTATATTGAAAAGGCTTTCGCCGGAGTCAGGACTCATATTCACCAACACAAAGCAGATGGCCTATGAGGTTGCCAAAAGACTCAAGGTAAACGGCTATGAATGCGAATATATCATAGGCGATCTCCCCCAGAAAAGGAGGCTGTCCATAATCAACCGAATAAAATCAGGCCACATAAGGTTCCTGGTTGCTACCAATGTGGCGGCAAGGGGCATACATATAGATGACCTGGACATGGTCATCAACTACGACGTGCCGGAAGACTGTGAAGACTATGTCCACAGGATAGGCCGCACGGCCAGGGCAGGAAAATCGGGCAGGGCAATAACCCTTGCGTGCGACAGATATGTGGAGAGCCTGCAGGCCATAGAAAAATTCACAAAGATGAAACTGCCCGTCATATGGGCCGACGATGATCTTTTCATAGAGGACAAGAGCGCCGGTACGAGATTTTCCCTGTTCGATGAAAAGTTGCATACCCTTCACAGGAAACCATCCCCATCGCAAACACCGTCAAGAAGACCGACTCGAACGAGGCCGCTAAAAAAGGCAGAACCGAAAAAACATCACAAAACAAAGCCGATCAGCCCAACAGAAGACCGTATGGCCTATTATGCCAGAAAATACGGCGACAACTTCAGCAAAGGCAAGTGATTTCAACAAAATGGTTGAAATCACAGTGCCGATTTATGATCGTATCCTTGATATCGGTTAGATATTGTTCAGCCACCCGCTGATCTCTTGAAGCCTTTCAGGCCATTTCCCCAGCACCCTGTCGGCCAAAAAGGCTGCATACAGACTGTCGAAAAGCTGCAGCCCTGTCTCAAGTAGAAACATCCTCTCGAAAAAGACAGCCTCCCTCTCCTGCATAGGATCTGTCAGGTCATCCTTTTCTATCTGCACCTGGGGGCAGGAAAAAGATCCGAAGGCAAAAAGATCCCCCTTGAGTGACATCTTCCACTTCTGGTCATCCTTCTCAAAATACAGGACCGCCTCGGTTATGTTCTTGCCTGCCTGGAGGGCCTTTCGTGCCTCTGAAAAATCATTCTGCGGCCCTGTTATTGAACTCTTTTTCTTCCCGTTTTCATCCTCTCCCTCCAAAACGACCTTGTCATACATATAGCTGGCAAAACGATCTCCGATCTCAGACGGACCATCCTGGGAAACCCTGTATTCGGACGAGGCATTGCTGGAATTGTACATCAGCCAGAGGAAAAGATCCCAACCTATCCACTTGTTCTTTTTAATCTGCAAAAGCACGTCCCTTGAAGATGCCTGGTTGAGATTGTCGAGCGCGCGCTGATGCTCCTGGCCCATCACAGACTCTGCCCTGCTTATGGGATGATAGGCCACGAGAGACAATCCTTCGAAGGTCTTGCTGAATTCATCCTCCACCATATCCAGTACCCGCGCGGATATGCTCGTGATACTCACAATATTTGTAAGCGTGTTCCAGACAAGGTCACAGGTACCCGGAACAGGCAGGACCTTTGACATAAGGGATGCACATATATTCTCACGCATCTCGGACTTTCGCTGCATAGGGACCTTCTTAAGCTTTGGACGTTCCGAAAGCCACCTTTCACATTCTTCGGCTACAAGGTTCTTGACTACAGAGGCAGGGACCTTGCGCTGGTCTTTACGCAGGCTGAAAAACAGATACTGCTCCCGCCTGAACATATTCTCATTTTCGAATTCATAATCGAGCGGATTGTCGAGACTCACCCACCCTATCGATTCGGGATCGGGCGTATCGTCAATAGGGTTAAACCTGTTTTTATACAGACAGCTGTGTACCCATTCATAAAAACCGTCCTTCGGCATATCACCTATGACCTTGTACTGATATATACTAACCGTGTTTGACATAATACCCATAGTGGATTCTCCTCATGCTATATAAAAGAGTAATGGACATACATCATAGCCCTCATAAGGGCAACTTCAAAAAAGGTGCGTCACGCACCGAAACAGTCCATACAGAACTTGACATCAAGCCTGGGGCTACCAAATAAGATCTTATCCGGGCAATGACAGGGAATACAATCGGAAAAGCTCATATGATGGGGAGATATACCAGAGAATAGTTATATCTCTATGTGAACATAGTGGATAAGCACAGTCCCTTTATGAGATAATCAACTTGACACAAATTGATTGTTTTGGACAATAACTAAAGAAATGCCGATGTATATAGATATTACAAGGCATCGAAAGGGGCTGGCTTATGTTCGAAAAGATATTATACCCTACGGACTTTTCCGATATTTCACACAAGGCGCTTTCCTACGTTAAAGATCTCGGGGAATCCGGAACCCGAGAGGTTGTCCTTGTCCATGTTATAGACCACAGGGAGTTCGAGCACTTTTATGACAATGTCTCCTGGGGGGGGCAGCTGCCGGCAGACCTTATACAGGAGCTGCAGGACAAACGCATGGAGGATGCCCGTAAATATCTGGGAGATATTGCAGAAGAGCTTCACGCATCAGGTCTTGAGGTAAGACAGGTCATAGAGATGGGTAATCCGCTTACAAAGATCCTTGAGATAGGCGTAAAAGAGGCAGTCTCCGCCATAGTTCTGGGCTCCCACGGAAAGAGCAACCTTGCGGAGATACTGCTCGGATCGGTATCCGAAAACATTGTCCGGCGTTCAGATATACCCGTACTCGTAGTAAAACGATGAACGCCCTTTATGAATTGTTATCGAAGAACAGAACCAAGCCGGACATAAAAAGAAGAGCGCTGTCACGCACCATGTAAAGCCAGTTTATGGGATCCCTCACAGGGTTGGTGGTGAAACATCCGCACGAGATATCAAGCCCGCGGGCAAGGCTTATGCCAAGCGCGCATACAAACATGAGCAGCAGGCCCGAGATTATGAGCGCACCACCCTGCAGCCATATACCGAATACAATGCTTATCCCTGCAACGACCTCGATCCAGGGAAGCATCACGGCAAAGATATTTATCATCCATCCGGGAAGCAGGTGATAGTTGTATATGGACTGGGCAAAACCGTCCGGGTCTATGATCTTGACCGCGCCTGCGTAGATGAACATCACTCCCAGTATGAGCCGAAAATATAATATCAGGGCCTTCCGGCCAAAGAGTATGGACAGAATCCTCCTCACTGCACTATGCCCTCTTCCAGCGGGCAGCCTGTCTCCAGCCAGCCTGCCAATCCCTCGAAAACAATCCTTGTCTTATCTATTCCAAAAGACTTATATGCCAGAGCAAGGTCCATGCTCATATGGCAGTCTATATCCCCGCAATAGGCCAAGATCTCCTTACCTGAATCAACGGCTGCCCTTATGATTTCCAGTTTGGTCTCGGCCTGTTCAGGAGAAACATTGATGGCCCCGGGTATGTGGCCTGATTCAAAGTCAAAAGGATCCCTGGCATCTAAAAACAGGGCAGCCTCATCCAGAAAGAGGTTATAGGCCTCATCAACGCCTATCTGCTCTATACCCTTGGAATACCTGGCGTAAACACCTGCGGGGCTCCAATCGCCTACCCATTCGAGAGAACCAGGACGCAGGGTATTGCAAGCAAATCCGGATATGAGACCTATGCAGACCAGGAGTATACCCTGAACGATCCCCTTATTAATCCTGTTACCAATATTGTGACCAAACATGTTGCTAAGCATCCTGAATGGTGTTTACACGAATCTATATATATTTACACCATAAATCATCTCGTTATTGTACCGAAATACCAATTTATCATATCCTGCCCGAAAAATAAATACATGAGCGCACCCATTGCGAGGAAAGGTCCGAACGGTATAGGGGCCTGCATGCCCTTTTTGTTTATCAATGCCCACGGAACACCTATCAGTGAACCTATCAATGAACCCATAAAGATCGTATACAGGACCCCATGCCAGCCTGTAAACACACCGATCATGCCGAGAAGTTTTACATCGCCGCCGCCCATACCCTCTTTGCCTGTCAACAGATAATACACGACGATTATGGCCCAAAGCCCGCCGGCACCCAAAAAAAGGCCGATGAGTGCGTCTTTATATGTAACCGGCAGCCAGTAGACAAGACAGAGCCCGACCACTATGCCGCCTATAGAGAGGCTATCCGGTATTATCTGAAAATCCAGGTCGATAAAGGTAATAATGAGCAATGCACACGCCCATACATAATAGATCACAAAGCTCGCGCTCTGTCCGAAAAGAAGGAACAGGCCCACTGCAAAAAGCGAGCTCATCATCTCCACCAGAGGATACCTGGGCGAGATAAACTCCCTGCAACCTCGGCACCTGCCTAAAAGTATTATATAGCTTAAAACCGGGATATTATCCCATGGTTTTATCGGCTGAGAGCACTTAGGACAGCTCGAGGCCGGCCATACAATGGATTTATCCCTGGGTATGCGGTGTATGCATACATTCAGGAAACTCCCGATAAACAGACCAAACACTGCAACAATCAACACAGGTGCCACTTATATTAGATCTCCCCTCCTGAATTTCAAGACCTCACCGTTAAGGGCTACGGCTACATCGTTCATGATCTCCTTAAGCGGGTCGTCTTCGGATATAAAATTACCCGCATCCGTCAGACGTGTCTTCATGCCGTCCAGGTCGTCCACCATGGACGAGATCGATTTCAATGAAAGGTCAGGGTCTGTCAATGCCCTATAATAGGTATCCATCAGATCGATCGCCTGTTCACTCATGGACAGGGCATTTATCTTCTGCGGGCTGATCTGGGTAGCCTGTGTTATCTGATGAATGTTTTCAGGGGCTTTGACTGGAACATTTTCTATACCCTTGAGCATCTCCTCAAACGACCCCCCTTTGCCTGCTGGTTTTGTACCGGGGACCTTCCCGGCAATACCGCCGATTGTAAGATTCGGATCTATCTTCATCATTTCCTCCCGGCATTTATAAAGCAAAGATAATGCCACTGGCCATATACATGGATCGGCCAGATCCGGATCATATATTTACGGGAATTTTCTTCCCTGTCATAGGAAAATATGTGCCCTACACACTATTTGGGAAGCAGAGAGTCTATGGAAACGGCCCGCTGCCTCATGAGTTCGTCCATATCGATAGACATAAGCTCCTTAATGTACTTCCTGATGGCCGTTCCGGTCCGTTCGATCACCTGGGACTTGTCGTTGTGCGCCCCTCCTACAGGCTCTTTAATAAGGCAATCTACTATGTTGACCTTATAAAGGTCTTTGCCCGTGCCTTTGAGCGAGTCTGCTGCGCGTTCCTTGCGGGTATCATCACCATAGACGATCGAGGAGTATCCCTCCGGGGTTATCGCGCTGTAAAAGGCGTTCTCCAGCATGATTATACGGTCGCCGAATCCTAAGGCCAGCGCACCTCCCGAGCCTGCCTCTCCTATGATACACGACACAACAGGAGATCTGATACCGGCTATAGTAGATATGCACCTGGCGATAGAAAACGCCTGCCCCTTGTATTCGGCATCCGGGACAGGGTTTGCGCCGGGAGTGTCGACAAAGGTGACAACAGGGCGAGAAAACTTCTCCGCAAGTCTCAAAAGCCTTATTGTCTTGTAATGACCTGACGGGCTTGCCATTCCATAGTTATAATTCACATAGTCCTTTTTATTTACGCTACGCTTTTTGTGGCCGATAATGACGACAGGCTCTCCGTCGAGGAATGCCAGACCACCCCTTATCGCGGCATCGTCCTCATATATCCTGTCTCCATGCAATTCCATAAAGCTGTCAAAAATCTCTTCGACATAATCGTCAAAACCGGGTCTCTGCGCGTGCCTTGCCAGCTCAACGCTTCCCCACCTGGACAGGCCCTCATAGATATCCTGCCTGAACATATCCACCTTATTAGCTATCTCCTCGGTATCCACGCCCTCTATCTTTTTTATACTGTCCTGTAGATCCTTCAGAGCGTTATCGATATCAACAAATCTGTCCTTGGTCTTCATTGCAGCTCTATCCTCGATACACCCACGATCTCAGCCAGTCTTACCAGCAGATCTTTCGAGGGGTGCACATTGTACTGGCTTCCTGCATCGATGCTAACGACAGCGATCTCTGTGTCCACTTCGAAACTCACGGTACAGGAGCCTTTATAATCCGATATTACTTCCTTTATAGCCTTTATCTCATTGACCCCGGACTTGGAGGGTATCCTTACAAGCACCCTTTTTGCAAGAATCTCATCGGCATTTTCGAGCAGATGGACCTCCTCCCCGAAGAGATCGACCTGGACAAAATCCTGGTCAGCGCCGTTTTCCTCTTCCTTGCGGTCGATACGCGCCTTGATAATCACGGGATCACCTCCGGTAATCACGTCCTGGCAATCATTGTAGCACAGGGGGAAAAAGGTGATCCCGACAGATCCTTCGAGGTCTTCGAGTACTGCCCGGGCCATTGCCGCACCCTTTTTCGTACGCATGACATTGACCGAATTCAAAACCCCGGCCAGGATAACAATACCTGAAAAATCCGAAAGGCCCAGCGTGCTTGAGGTTGTATACTTATCTATAATCTTTCTGTATTTATTAAGAGGATGGCCTGACACATAAAATCCCATGCCCTCCTTTTCCATCTTCAGTTTTTCATTCTCCGGCCAATCCGGAATATCCGGTATATCTATCTTGCTGTCCGGGTTTTCTTCGTTGAATTCTTCAAGGCTGAATAGGGTTGCCTGGCCGTTTTGCCTGTCACGGGCCTGCCTCTGGGCATCCTCCATGATAACGTCAAGCACCTCGAAAAGGGCCCTGCGGTTAGGGTGCATCCTATCAAATGCGCCTGCCTTTATCAGGGCCTCGATCACCCGTCTGTTTACCTTTGAAAGAATCACGCGGTTGATCAGGGATTCCAGGTCCTCGAAAGGGCCGGACTTCTGTCTTTCCTTCAATATGATATCAACAGCACCCTTGCCGACATTCTTTATGGCGCCGAGGCCGAAGCGTATACCTTCTTCTGTCGTTACAAACTCCCACTCGCTCTCGTTTATATCGGGGGAAAGTATCTTTACATGCTTGGACCTGCATTCGGCAATATGCTGTGAGACCTTATCGGTATTGCTCAGATCCAATGTAAAGTTGGCTGCCATGAATTCCTTGAAATGATGTGCCTTGAGATATGCCGTCTGGTATGCAACAAGGGCGTATGCTGCGGCATGGGACTTGTTGAAACCGTATTCGGCAAACTTTTCCATAAGGCTGAACACCGATTCTGCAGTCTTTTTTTCAACCTTCTTTTCCAGGGCTCCCTGCTCAAAGATCTCCCTGTGCTTTACCATCTCATGGAGTTTCTTTTTGCCCATCGCCCTCCTCAAAAGATCGGCCTTGCCGAGAGAATACCCGCCCATGACCTGTGCGATCTGCATTACCTGCTCCTGATAGACGATAATACCGTAGGTCTCCTCAAGGATAGGCTCGAGCAGTGGATTCGGATATTCTATCTCTTCCCTGCCGTGCCTGCGCTCGACATACGATGGTATGAGGTCCATGGGCCCCGGCCTGTACAGGGCAACAGCAGCGATTATGTCCTCGAACTTGACCGGTTTCAGCTGCCTCAGCATCTGACGCATTCCAGAGCTTTCAAGCTGGAATACGCTGAGCGTATCCCCGTCTCCGATCAGCTTGAATGTCTTCGGATCATCGAGCGGTATCTTCGAGATATCGAGATCCGTGCCCTTTGACTTGATGATATCGATGGCCTTCTGTATCACGGTAAGGGTCTTGAGGCCCAGCATATCGAACTTTATCAGGCCCACCCGCTCCAGGTGCGTCATATCATACTGACTTATAAGCATGCCCTTCTTGTCGACATATACAGGCACATGATCGGTCAGGGCATTGTTGTCCGATATGACTACACCGCCCGCATGCACCGAGGCATGGCGGCTGAGCCCTTCGAGGGCCTGGGCGATATCCATGAGTCTCGATACGTTTACATCCTTGTCTATGAGTTCCTTGAGTTTCGGCTCCACCTTTATAGCACTGCTCAGTGTTATCTTCAGATCATTCGGTATGAGCTTGGCTATCCTGTCCACTTCCCCATAGCTCATACCAAGAACCCTGCCCACGTCCCTGATCACAGCCTTTGCCTTCATGTTCCCGAAGGTCGTTATCTGGCTCACATATTCAGGTCCGTACTTGTTCTTTACATAATCGATGACCTCGTCGCGCCTGCTCTGACAAAAATCGACATCGATATCGGGCATACTCTTTCTCTCGGGGTTTAAAAACCTTTCAAAGAGCAGATTCCATCGCAGAGGGTCTATATCCGTAATGCGCAGGCTGTATGCCACAAGAGACCCTGCAGCACTTCCTCGCCCCGGACCCACAGGGATACCGTGGTCCTTGGCATATTGAATATAGTCCGAGACTATCAAAAAATAGCCCGGGAAACCCATTGACTTGATGATCCCGAGTTCCTCAGTAAGCCTTTCGGCATAATCGTCCGGTATTTCGCCGGAAATCCTCGCGCGCAGGCCCTCCCATGATCGTTCTTCTATGATATCCTCCAGGGACTTATCCCCGCTGGTCGGATATACAGGAAAATAATACACACCCTTGGGTATCTCGACATTGCACATGTTCAGGATATCACCTGATACATTAACAGCCTCGGGCACCCATGAAAATGCCTGAGCCATCTCATCAGGGCTCTTCAAATAAAGTTCGTCACTCCCGAAGCTCATGTGCCCTTTGTCATTGATACTACTCTGAGTCTGGATACACAACAGGGCTTCATGGGCCTTGGCGTTTTCCTTGAGCAGATAGTGACAGTCATTCGTCGCAACAACCGGGATGCCCCTTGTCCTGCCGAGGTCAACGATCATGGGATTGATCTTTTCCTGGTCTGCTATCCCGTTTGCCTGGATCTCAAGATAGAACCTCTCATCGAATATCGAACGATAAAATTCAAGGGCATCTTCCACCCTGGACTCATTACCGCGCAAAAGCCAGTAAGGGATCTCCCCCTGGAGGCATGCGCTCAGGGCGATCAGCCCCTGGTTCATCTCGGCCAGCAGTTCCCTGTCTATCCTGGGCTTATAGTAAAAACCCTTTGTATGCGCCAGCGAGGTCAACTTCATCAGGTTCTTGTACCCAGTATTGTCGCGTGCAAGCAGGACTAGATGATAGTTTTTAGGAAAACCCGGAATCAGTTCCCTGGATGTCATATCCCTTGGCGCAACATAGAATTCGCAGCCGATAACGGGCTTGATGCCCTCTTTTATTGCCTTGTCGTGAAACTCCACGGCCCCGTACATGACGCCGTGATCTGTTATTGCAACGCCTTCCTGACCGAATTCCTTGGTCTTTTGTAGTAGATCATTGATCCGTATAGCGCCGTCCAACAGGCTGTACTGCGTATGGCAATGCAGATGAACAAAGCCCATGACAACTTAAAATTCCAGCTTGTAGTTCGGGGCCTCTTTCACTATGATCACATCGTGGACATGGGATTCCTTCAGTCCGGCAGCGGTTATTTTCACAAACCGGGCCTTTGTCTGCAACTCTTTTATATTGTTGCACCCCGTGTATCCCATACCTGCCCTTAATCCTCCCAGGAGCTGGTAGACATTTTCAGATATCCTTCCCCTGTAGGGAACCCGGCCGACAATACCCTCGGGCACCAATTTCTCCGACTCGGTTACATCGCGCTGAAAATACCTGTCTTTTGACCCCTTTTTCATGGCCTCCATGGAACCCATGCCCCTATATTCCTTATATGTCCTGCCCTGATAGATGATCATCTCTCCCGGGGCCTCGTCGGTCCCGGCAAAAAGAGACCCTATCATTATGCTCGATGCCCCTGCGGCTATGGCCTTTGCAACATCACCGGAAAATTTTATACCTCCATCTGCAATTATCGGAACACCATATTTATTACCCACCTTTGCGCAATTCATTACCGCAGATACCTGAGGCATCCCTACACCGGCCACTACACGGGTGGTACATATGGAACCGGGGCCTACACCCACCTTCACACCGTCTACCCCTGCCTTTATAAGGTCTGATGTGGCCTCGCCCGTCACAACGTTACCGGCTATTACCTGTGAAGACGGATAGAGTGCTTTGACCTTCTTAACGGTCTCTATAACGGTCTTTGTATGCCCATGTGCGGTATCCACGACCAGGACATCGACCCCTGCCTTCATCAACGCATGCAAACGCTCCTCTTCATCCGGCAGAACACCCAGTGCAGCACCCACAAGGAGCCTTCCCCTGGAATCCTTTGCCGAATGGGGATACATCTGTGCCTTTTCGATATCCTTTATGGTAATCAGTCCCTTGAGATTATACTTTTCATCAACGACAGGTAGCTTTTCTATCTTGTATTCATGAAGCAGACTCTTGGCCTCTTCCAGAGATATCTCCCCCTGCACGGTTATTAGATTCTGTTTCGTCATAGCGTTGTCGATGGGTTTGTTCATATCGGTTTCAAAACGCAGGTCCCTGTTGGTTAGAATACCTACGAGTTTTCCCTTTATTGTAATAGGCACTCCCGATATACGGTAATGCATCATCAATTCGAGTGCCTCTCCAATCTTCTGGGTAGGATTCATCGTTATAGGATCAACTATCATTCCGCTTTCCGATTTCTTTACCTTGTCCACCTCTAAGGCCTGAATCTCGGGAGACATATTCTTGTGTATTATCCCTATACCACCCTCCCTTGCCATGGCGATAGCGGTATTCGCCTCTGTTACCGTGTCCATTGCCGCGCTTAAAAGAGGGACACTCAAACGTATTTCCCGTGTGAGACGGGTGGTTATATCCGCCATCGATGGTATTATCTCCGACTTTGCCGGTAGAAGTAAAACATCATCAAATGTCAGGGCATCTTCAACAATCTTTTCCATAAAACATTACTCCTTACTGTATACTGTACTCTAGTCGTACCCATTTCCCAGGGATAAGACCCCTGCCTGATCTCAACGATGACGGCAGACAAGAGCCGATCAGCCTGTTTACATCCTTCCAGATGCCATCTTCCGACTTAGGCCTTATAATCCTAGGTTTTCCAACAATACCGGAACTCGCCTTGATATCTTCAACAGCGGCATTAAAACCGCCGATCTTGTCTATAAGACCAAGTTCAAAGGCCTGCCGGCCTGTCAAGACCCTTCCGTCGCAAAACGGTCTGATCCTTTTATCATCAAGTCCCCGGCTTTCAAGCACGGCACCGATGAACTGTTCGTGAACATCACTCGAAAGCGCCTTGAAATATGCCCTCTCCTCTTCGGACATATGTCTGAAAGGGCTCCCTGCATCTTTCAGTTCACCTCCTGTTATACTCTCTGCCTTCACACCCAGTCTGCCAAGCCCTTCGCTGATATCCACAAATTCCAGTATAACACCGATGCTGCCCGTGATGGTTCCGGGAAGGGCATATATCTTATCGGCACCGCAGGCTATATAATAGGCCCCGGAAGCCCCGATCGAGGCCATGGATGCAACAACAGGTTTTTTTTCACCGAGTCTCTTTATTGCATCGAAGATCTCCTGGGAAGGCCCTACCCTGCCGCCCGGACTGTCGAGGCGTACAACGACCCCCTTTATCTCATCGTCGGCTTCAAATTCGTTGATGGCCTCAAGGTAAGGCATAGCGCTCGTTATGGCGCCTTCTATCTCTATCAGCCCTATGGCAGGTGTCAGAGAAGTCCTGATGGCCTGAGATACCCAGATGATACCTATAGCACCTATAACGATTATAAATATCCATTTTGTCTTTTTTTTCATATCCACCGGCTTTCCAGGGTTTATTTATAGTTTAATGATTATACAACCAAAGATATGTAAGCAAGTATAAAATAAGAATACATACATTGTCCATATGCATCTTCACCTTTCTGGTGGACTTCACTAGCCCCCCTGAAAGGAAAATCCCTGACATGAGCATCCCGGCACCCAGGGTAACAAGCTGGGACGAGGTTATGGTTTCATACACGTTCTGTCCATATATAAGGTCGGCAATGGCCACTATGGTGAGGTTCATAAGGTTGGATCCAAAGATATTGCCTGTAGCCATACCTATATTTCCTATCTTGAGCAGCCTCATGGTAACTACAAGCTCGGGCAGTGATGTCGCCGCGGCCATAAGGAGTGAGCCTACAAAGGTCGAGCTCATATTCGTCTTACCTGCAATCTCATCGCATGCGCCGGCAAGGACTACCCCCGCGACCACGACGATGGAACCCGTAATGACGATCAACAGTATATTCGCCTTCAGACTCCTATCCGGCACAGGGATGTCGGACGCATCCTGATCTAAGACCTCCTGATCCTGCCTGGAGTACATCCACATACCGACAGCATAAAAACACAGGATAAGGACATCCCAGAAAATCGTATCGACCTGGCTGTTAGACTTGTTCATGCCGATGAGCATCACCATGAATGCGCTCAGGCTGATGCTCAGATATGCGGAAAAATTAGCTCCCCATGTCCATTTATACATGCCTGATTTTTTACTGTAAATGAGTATGGCGCCCGATATTATTGCGATGTTATAGAGGTTTGAACCGAAGATATTTCCAACCCCGAGATCGGGGTTGGAATTGTATACTACTGCTGTGACAGTCCCGACAAGCTCGGGCAGCGAGGTTATCAGGCCGAGTATAAGCGCCCCTATAAAACCCTTGCTAAGCCCTGTTATCTCAGCTGTCTCGTCTGCCAGATCACTTAGATATCTTCCCGCAAAGAAGATAACTATCGATGCTATGGCAAAACGTGGCCACATATATTATTTTTTAGTTCTTTTCCTTGTTGTCCTGGAGTACCTTTAACAGATCACCGAGATTCGTTCCGACCTTGTCGGTATGCTTGTCATGGCCGATCATGGTCTTTGTTGCATGAACCTCGTCTAGGGCCTTTATGGAAAGACCTATCTTTTTGTTTTCCGGGCTTATACGAAGAACCATGGTCTCGACTTCCTGACCGACGCTCAAGGTATCAGCAAGCGATTCGATCTTGTCGCTGCTCACCTCGGAGATATGGATCATACCTTCCACGCCCTCTCTAATCTCTACAAAGGCCCCAAAATCCGTAATCGATGTTATCTTACCCTTGACGACACTCCCGACAGGGTGGTCATTCGCCACCTGGGTCCATGGATCCGGGTGCATCTGCTTTATCCCGAGAGAAAACTTTTCATTATCAGGATCGATCACGAGTACCTTTGCCGGTATGGTATCTCCCTTTTTATAAAGGTCCTTCGGGCTTTTCACCTTTGGATCCCATGAAATATCCGACACATGGATCAATCCATCCACGTCTATCTGATCATCGATACTCACAAACAGTCCGAAATCAGCTACATTTTTCACTGTGGCATCAACGACCGTGCCCTCGGGATAGTATTCCTGTATCATCTCCCACGGATTAGGCGATGTCTGTTTCAGACCTAGCGAAATACGCCTGTTCTCCTGGTCCACGCCCAGCACCACGACCTCGACTTCCTGGTCCTCCTCAAGTATGGAGGATGGGTGCCTTACCCTCTTTGTCCAGAACATCTCCGATATATGTACGAGGCCCTCTACCCCTTCTTCCAACTCGACAAAGGCACCGTAATTGGTGATGGATGTCACCTTGCCGTCGATCTTTTTTCCGATGGGATAACGGTATTCCAGACCATCCCAGGGATCGGAAACGAGCTGTTTCATACCTAAGGATATCTTTTCCGTCTCGGGATCAAATTCTATAACCTGGACCTCAACATCCTGGCCGGTTGTGACCTTGTCTTTTGGATCCTTGAGCTTTCCCCAGGACATGTCCGTGATATGAAGAAGACCGTCTATGCCCCCTATATCTACAAATGCGCCATAAGCCATGATGTTCTTGACCCTTCCGGTGATAATGTCACCTTTTTTCAGGGTTAAAAGCAGTTTCTTTTTATTCTCTTCTCTCTGCCGCTCAAGCACTTCTCTATGGCTTACAACCACATTATTTTTCTTACGGTTAAATTTTATTACAGCGACCTCAATGGTCTGCCCTATAAGGCCTTCCAGTTCCGACTCGGAAAGAGGATTCAGAGTGGCCTGTGAACTCGGCAAAAAGGCAGGCAGTCCTATATCGACTGTCAAGCCGCCTTTTATCCTCTCGCAAACCTTACCCTTTATAAAATTACCATCCTGATGAGCATTTATGATATCATCCCATACCTTTATGCGCTTTGCCTTGTCCTTGCTTAACCTGATAACACCCTTACCAGTATTTATACTCTCTACAAGGACCTCGACCTCATCACCTATGGACACATCAATACCACCCGTATCGTTAATGAATTCCTTGATCGGGGCCTGCCCTTCCATCTTCCTTCCGATGTCTATCATGATATGTTCCGTGCCGATCTGGACAACATATCCTACTACCACTGAACCGGTAGATACACGTTTATCCAAGGTCTCTTCGTAAAGCGCTTCAAGATCTTTGCTATCTGTATTTTCTGTGTCGCCCTCCATTATAGTATTTTCTTGATCTGTATTAATTTCTTCTGCATTAAACATTCTACAATCCCCCCGTCCATCGTTCCTTATTCCTGAATAAGTTGGGTTCCTATACAATATAGATATTCAAAAGACAAGAGCTTATTGGGATTTACTTTAAGGGTTTATTATCCTGCATGTTATTCATTATCTTTCACAGTGCGTTCCTTAGACAGCCAAGACAAGATCTAATCCAGGGGATTCTTCTTTCGCTTGATATTTGACGGATCCTTTAATGCGTTTTCAAGCTCGCTGAATACACTTGATTTTGCACCCTTATTCAGAGATTTTTCGATCTCCTGCAACCTGGAATACTGTCTGTCCTTAAACCGGGAGATCTCATCCTTCATCTGCAGGGAATCCTGAGATCTTGGAAAATCCTCTATCTTAAGGTGATCGAGAATATAAAATCTCGTTTCTCCTCCGCTTTTTATAATCCCTATTACATCGTGCTCCTCAAGGATTCTCGACACGCGCGCCAACTCATCTTCTGAAATCTTGAGCAGATCGGATAGACCACTGAGCGATGGCGGTGTCTTGTTTATGTAATCATAGACCCTTATACCCGCCACAAAGACCTGTGCATCATCATACATGCTTTTGACGTTCATGACATCAAAATCTATAGCAAATATCAAAAATTTGCAACATTGATTCAAGTATACCCTTGACTTCTCCGATATAACAAACCAAGAATATCAAATGCACTTATAAAAAAGGAGGATATAATTTGAAAAATATAATCTCCATGCTAATAGGTCTTAGCGTGTCCTTGTTTTGTCTACAGTCAGTAGCGGCCGAAGAAATAGTACATACCGTGAAAAAGGGAGACACATTATGGGACATCTCTTCCAATTATCTTGAAACACCCTGGAAATGGCCCATCGTATGGGCGGTCAACAAGGACATAACCAATCCCCATCTGATATTCCCGGACGACAGGGTTATCATATCAAAAGACGGAGAAAAGACGGTAATTAAAATCGTACGGGCACAGCAGCCTGAAGAGCCCGTGGTATACACCCCTGAAGAGATTGTCGAACAAAAGGAAAATACGGTTGTTCTTTCTCCGAAATACTCCACATATATATACAGCCCTACTATATTAACGGGTCCGGAGGTCATAAAGAATCAGGAGATGGGGAATATGTCCTCACTGGATGATACCATCATGATCAAATCGGATTCATCATACGACGCTGATCAGAACGTGAGCATAATATCTAAGGTTGCTGACGTTAAGAGATCCGACAGGACCAGAGATATAGCGGGATACCTGTACAAAGCGGTTGCCATTGCAAAGGTCCAGGACACCAAGTCCGATATAACCCGGGCAAAGATAGCCTATTGCACTCAGGAAACCAAGAAAGGCGACATCATATTCGACGATATTGCTGCGTTTGAACCTGCATCTTTGGATATATCCGAACCTGAAACCCTCAAACAGGGACGCATCATAGACCTTTACGGCAGCATATCGACCGGCAGCGTATTTGACCTCATATTCGTAGATCTCGGCAAAAAACAGGGTATTCAGAAAGGCACACTGCTTTCCATTTATAAGGAGATAGAAACCGGATCTTCAGATTCTCCCATAAAGGATTACATGGGCATGGCGATTGTACTACAGGTCATCGATGAATCGGCAATGTGCCTCATCCTGGAATCAAAAACCTTTATAGAGAAGGGTTTTGTTGTAGAGGGAAAGACTCAGGAGCCTTGATATATAATCCTGCTGCAATTAAACAATGCAGCAGGATTTACTAGATACCCCAGTGGCTTAAAAGGGTGTTAAGACCTTTTTCATCAATACGGGTGAAGACTATTGCCATTCCTGATCCGGCCTTCCTTACCACACGGCCCTGTGTCCAGATGACCTTGCCGAATTCTTCGGCATCGAGACTCGCCAATATGTAGATATCCTTCTCAACAGGGACTTCAGTGCGCACGTACATACCCCCCTTGCTGATATCTTTCACATAGCCTATTTCATAAGAAGGTCCTTCGTCTCTGAATGCCACTTTCATATCAACCCTTCTTCTTTTATGAACCCTTTGCTCTTCCATGAGTCTTGCAACCTCCGATTTACCCTACTCCTCAATCAAACAAGCACCCAACGGTAATTTTAGCACAAAATTATTATATATTATACATGCATTTCCAATACACATACAAGCACATTATTCCACTGATTCCATTATACTTAAAAAATCCATAAGAACACCACGTTGACACCTTTTACTCAATAAGATATAGATCCATTATATGAAGGTGCTATTTAATGCCAGCCAGATAGACCAAAGGGTGCGGGAACTCGGTAGAGAGATATCGTCCTCTTACCAGGGAGACGAGCTCTTTATCATCGGTATATTGAAAGGCGGATTTATGTTCATGTCAGACCTTGTCCGTCATATTGACGTACCGACAACTATAGGTTTCGTAAGGTTAAGCAGCTATGGTGACTCCGATACGCCCCAAGCCGAGGTAAAAATCCTGGATGACCTTGATGAGGCTATCCGGGACAAACACGTACTCATTGTTGATGATATCATGGACACCGGTCAAAGCATTATACTTTTTAAAAAACACCTGCAAGGCAAATCAGCGGCGTCTGTAAGGGTATGCACCATGATAGACAAGACAGAGAGAAGATCTGCACCTATCACCCCTGATTATTACGGATTCCATATAGACCGCGGTTTCATTGTCGGTTATGGTCTGGACTACGCCGAAAAGCACAGGACCTTGCCTGACATATACATGTTAGAACAAACTAACGGGGGGTGAACAGGCGTGAATATTATCATATGCCCGAAATGCCACAGCAAATTCAAATTGGATATCGATCTCAAGGAAGACAAAAGGATAAAGATGAGATGTTCAGTGTGCTCGGAGGTCTTTGTCTTTCCACCTGAGGAAAATCCATCCTATGATCAGGAATTCGAGGACCTTATCAAATCACAGGAGCAGGACTTTCAGGACATTACCGATGATGATGCCATCATCGAGGAGTTCGGGAAAGAGATCAGCGAAACCACTGAAGAGGAAGGGCTAGAAGAGGCCGAAGCAGACAAAGATTCCGATATTGAGCCTGATTCCGTCATCAAAGAAATCGATTCCATCCTGGGTGCCGGCGCCGACGTAGGACACGAGGATCAAAAAGGCACAAGTGAAAACAAGAAAAAGAAATCAAAAACCGTTTTCATACTCCTTTTCTTGATCATCATCGCATTACTGGCCTTTACAGGCATGTGGCTTGCCAAAGAAAAACTGCCGTTTTTGAACAAACCTGTTACAGAAGACCTTACTCCTCCTGAAATGGGCCCTTTCTTCACACTGCCGCAAGACAGCGTCACCTACGAGATCCTCAACAATTACAAGGAAGGACCGGTTCTGGTCTTGAAAGGGGTCATAAAAAAACTCTCACAAAGGCCTCTGGATTCGGTCATGTTACAGGCCAGGGTATATGACAGCCTAAACAACCTCATGGATACACGTAACACCTACGCCGGAATAATACCTGACAAAAATGAATTCACAAAGCAAAAAAGCTCTGATTTACAGACTCTCCTGACCGCAATGCCCAGAGAAATGGGTATCTTATCGACATCCAAGGATATCCCTTTTACCGTGGCCTTTTTTGGAAATCCTGCCCGTGAAGGAAAATATTTCCAGATTGAGGTGAAAGAATTTCATTGGAAATAAGAGATCCTGCGATAACCGTAAAGATAAAATACCCGCTCATATCCCTGGCAGCTTTATTTTTTATATATTCTATAGATTTTTACATTATCGAAGGATGGTATTTCCTTAATGCAGAAACTCGCAAGCAGGTGAAATAATGCGCATCATGGCAATAGACTACGGGACAAAACGGATCGGTGTGGCAATAAGCGACCCGTCATGCACCATGGCCCACCCCATGGAGACTATCATCGTAAAGCCTGACGGATCGCATATGAATACATTCTTAAAGATTATCAAAGATTATCAGATCACAAAGATCGTCGTGGGGCTGCCGTACAATATGGACGGTTCCGTTGGAGAAAGCGGTAAAAGGGTTATTGACTGGTGCTCCCGGCTGGAAGACATGGTATCCGTACCGGTCATATTATGGGACGAAAGACTGACTACCTCTGAAGCACACGAAATCCTCATGGATCTTAATGTCAAAGGCAGAAAAAAAAGGGACATAGTGGACAAGATCGCGGCCAGCATCATTCTGAGGGATTATCTGAGCACGCTGAACACATGATATCCCGCATATATACATTCCTCATCATCGCTGCAGCGTGTATCATTTTGTTCCTGACCCATCTCTACATGTTCCTTTATACCCCCACACACCCTCAAAGCCCCATACAGATAAAGATCACGCAAGGCTCAAGCGCATGGGAAATAGCAAAAAAACTCGAAGAGTATACGATCATAACGGATGCCCCCATGTTCATGGCTCTGGCAATCGGCACTGGAAAACGATCCTACCTGCAGGCAGGGACCTATGTATTCGAAGGCGAACACCTCCCCCCTGATATCATCAATATCCTATTTAAAGGCAGGACCCTGCGTTACCGTATCACTATCCCAGAAGGTTCCAATCTATTTAATATTGGCGAGATCGTATCTTCAACGACCCTTACTTCAAAGATCGACTTCATAGAGATCGCACAGAGCAAAGATGCTACGGTCTTTTTCAACATTAACGCACCTACCATGGAGGGATTCCTCTACCCTGACACCTATTTCCTCGCCGCCAACATGACACCGCTGGAGATCATGGCGAAGATGAAGGACCGCTTCAATCGTATATATACCCCGGACATGCAAAAAAGGGCATCGAAACTGGGACTGAGCACTGAAAAGGTCATCACGCTCGCGTCGATCATAGAAAAAGAGGCAGTCGATCCCGGGGAAAAGCCCGTCATATCATCTGTATTCCATAACAGATTAAAGAAAAAAATGCACCTGCAGTCGGACCCTACGGCCATATACGGGATCGATGGATTCAACAGAAACATACGCCATAGAGACCTTCTCAGAGACACGCCCTACAATACGTACAAATACAAGGGACTTCCACCCGGGCCTATCTGCAGCCCCGACAAGGACTCCATAGCAGCAGCTCTCTGGCCGGACAAAACACCTTACCTGTATTTTGTGTCAAGGGGAAAAGGAAAGCACTACTTCTCAAAGACCCTCAGGGAGCACAACAGGGCAATAATACGATCAAACAAAAGAAGAAGATAGAGCTGAGCCTTATTAAAGAAAATCAAATCATCGAACGATATGACTTAAATGAATGACTTGACCGCCGCCATTGTCGATGATGATAATGGAATCCTAGACCTTATAGAACAAATCCTAAAGGAAGAAGGCCTCAAGACAAGACGCTTCAACGAGGTCGAATCCCTGATAAAGGAGCTTGACGAAGACAAGACCTTTAACGTAATCATTTCCGACCTTGTCCTGCCAGGCAAGTCCGGCCTTGATCTGCTCAACGAAATCAACGAAAGAAAGCTGGATATCCCCTTTGTCCTTATTACAGGCTATGCATCATTGGATTCTGCGATAGCTGCAGTGAACAGGGGGGCCTTCTACTATATCAAAAAGCCATTTAATATTGAAGAAATAAGATTTATTGTCACACGGCTCCGTCAAAAAAATGATCTGTTGGATGAGCTGACCCGGTTAAAAAAACAGGTTGCCACCCTAAAATCAAAACTGGAAACCGAGGTAGACAAAAAGCTTCATGAAATACCAACACCTCTCATCCTCAACCCTTTGCAGGACGGCAATGACGTTAGCAGGGCCTTTTCCGCGATAGAATATCTCGGCAGGCTCAAATCAGCCGGCTTGATATCCGATAAAGAATTCGGGGAGTATAAGGGGAGGATCTTGAAAAGGATCGTGTGATGGAAGACAAGGTTTTAATCGTAGATGATGATCCGGGCATAAGGAATACTATATCCGATCTCATCAGGGAACTGGGTTATGAATCAAACACCGCCACCGACGGTGTCGAAGCGGTAGATCTCCTGGAATCAGGGCCATACCTATGCGTATTCACTGACATCATGATGCCGAACATGTCCGGGCTCGAGCTTATAAAAAAGATAAAGACCCACGATGTCTCGCTACCCATAATAGTAATCACAGGATATGCCTCCATAGAGATAGCCATAGATGCAATGAAAAACGGGGCATCAGATTTCATTGCCAAGCCCTTCAAGGTCAAACAGATCGAGCTTCTCCTCAATAAGGTCAAGAGGGAAAAGCAGATACTTGAGGAAAACAGGCGTTTTTCCGACAAACTCCAGCTCCACAGGCTTATCGACAACCTCGTATGGCAGCTCGAAGATAAAAAACAGGAAATGAGCTCACTTCAGGCGATATCGGAAAAGATCATCAGTCTTAAGGGTATCCGGGACCTTGTAGGAGCGATCATAGACGTCACCAAACAATTGATCGATGATGCGGAGGTATACTTCTACCCCCTTAACAGAAAAACCTTAAAGTTTATCGATCCTGAAAGCGGAAGGGACGAGATCATAGACAACGACCTACTGGAAGGCAAGATCTCGAGAAAGACTATCGGACAAACAGATCTTTCCAGACGTCATGAAACCATTATCCCTCTGATGATAGAGGATCAGGTCTTCGGGGCGCTCAATGTCATAACCCCATCCGTGCTCGGCGAGGAAAAGGAAGGCAAGATACTCTACCTCATGAATCGCTCCGCCGAACGCATGGAAAACGTAGCGCTCTATGAGGGTCTGTATGAAAACATGCTTTCTACGCTCAATTCCCTGGCAAAGATACTCGACGCAAGGGATCCGCATACATCGCAACATTCCTCCAGGGTCACAACCCTTTCCATAGCCCTTGGAAAGGAGTTCGGTCTGCCTGATGACGACCTTGACATCCTCTATATCTCGGCGTCACTTCATGACATAGGAAAGGTGGGTATACCGGACTCTATACTCCTGAAACCGGGTGGTCTGACGGACGAGGAATTTGCATTCATAAAGAGACACCCCGATATAGGCGCCGATATACTCAAACCCATTCCTCCCCTGGCAAAAGAGACATTGATAATCAGACACCATCACGAGAGATACGATGGGAAAGGTTACCCCTCCGGACTAGAAGGTGAAGATATTCCCTTTCTCTCACGGATTATAACCCTTGCGGACTCATTTGACGCCATGACTTCGGACAGGCCATACAGGAAGGGACTGCCGATTGAAAAGGCCGTGGAGGAGATTGAACGCTGCAAGGGGACACAATTCGACCCCGCGCTTTCCGATGTATTCATAAAACAGGTGATTGAAAATCAATAATCTACCTGGGAACCTAAGGAGCTAGGGGTTCGGATTCACTCCCGGCATCCGAGCCTCCCATGGCCTGCTCGTCTTGTGTCAGCGCCTGTATCTTCTGTTTGAGCAGTATATTCTCATCTTCCAGCGCCTTATTACGGTCCTGGGCGGATCGAAGCCCGACATTCTCTTCTTGGAGGTCCTTGATACGTTCTTCCAGCGATACGATCCGGGTCTTTTCTTCAACGGAGATCCTTTCCCGACCGGTCTTGAGCATGTTGATCTCATCATCAAGAGAGCTGATCTGATCAAGGAGTTTTTTGTTTTTTGTCTCTATCGTTGATATATAATTGATCGTATCCTGGAGAAAAACTTTGTAATCCATCTGTTTTTCACGCGTGATACCCCAGATATAAAACCCCAGGACCAGCCCTGCGACAAAAAGCACAAGGGGCAACATGACCGGCGCCATCATACGTTTCTTTATATCTGCCATAGTCTTACACCTCTTCAAAGAAAGATGCTTTGAATTTAGGACATAATGCCGGCACAGTCAAGGGGTTGCTATATTCACAGATATGGAATATCACGATGATAATGGATATCCTTATAGTAAAGCTCGGCGCATTAGGCGATGTGGTCAACACACTGCCTCTGGCCGTCAATCTGAAACTGAAGCTGAGGGCGCGCATACACTGGCTCGTTGAACCGCTCAGCTTTCCCCTGCTCAAAAACCACCCGTTTATCGACAGGGTCATCCTGTTTAATAAAAACGCATGGAAAAATTCCATACCCCTCGTGATCCATGAGATAAGGAATCAAAGGTTCGACATAACCCTTGACCTGCAGAGGATCATCAAATCAGGCATGTTCTCTCTGGCGGCAAAGACCAGTCGTCGCATAGGCTTTGACAGGGGCCGGTGCAAGGAGATGACATATCTGTTTCCCTTCGAGCGTATCCCCGCGACCGGACAGACAACCCACATGGTCGATCAATATCTTGAATTCGCACACTATCTCGGGATAAACTCTACCGATGTGCGCTGGGACATACCGACATCAGGCACTGTCCCGTTCGACCTTCCCGGCAGATACGCCGTTCTAAACATAGGTGCAACCAAACCGGCAAACAGATGGACACCGGGGGGATTTTCACAGCTTGCAGGAATGCTCATGGACAGATACGGCCTTCCCAGCGTACTTACTGGGACAACTGAAGACATGAACATGGCGGAGGCCATAACAGGGCCTAACGATGAACATATCATAGACCTTGTTGCAAAGACCTCTGTCAATGAACTTGCAGATATTATCGCAGGATCAAGCTTGGTAGTGAGCTGCGACACAGGTCCTATGCACCTTGCAACAGCCCTCAACAAGGATGTCGTGGCACTTTTCGGCCCGGCTGACCCCAAAAGGACAGGCCCTTACAGGGGAGAGGTGGTCCAAAAGGACATTGAATGCATGCCCTGCAACCGGAGACGCTGTAAAAATCCCGTGTGCATGACCTCGATCACCGCCCATGATGTCATAGAGAGGATAGAGGCAGTGCTTAATACCCAAGGCACAGAAGGCCTCATAAAAGATTAAAACCCAAGCCGGGCTATATCCTCAGAAATGTATGGACCCGCATGTCATCAACAATCCACCCGCGGAAAAAAATCTCCTTTATAAAACATCTACTGCCTACAGACATAGCCCCTCATTCTTGTATCAATACCTCGATCTCAGTCTCTTATCTGTAAAGGTCTTGATCTGAGAGATAAATTCATCGCGCTTATCTTCCAGCACGGTATTCCCTTTGATGTATTCCCTTAAAAATACTAGCGCCTTTTCAGGGGGTATCTCCTTAGCAAAGGATGCATAGAGATAGCTGAGATTCCTTGCCCTCATAGAGCGCGTTAAGAACCGGACCCTCTTGAGCCTGTCCAGATCGATAATATATACTGTATCCTTGTTCAACAGGATGTTTTCGCCCTTCAGATCGATGTGTACTATGCCCATCTCGTGCATACGCCTTATATACCCGGCAACCCTGATTATGTCCTGTTCATCGTTGAATCCCTTGTCTCTGAAATAGGTCACCAGGTCCACTGCATCTACGGCACGGGTAATAATATACGATCCCATCAGTATACCGAACACCCTCTTTTCGCAGGCAAGGCATACAGGCGCGGTGTCCAGGCCGATGTCCTGAACCATGACGGCAGCCTCGAACGACCTCCTTGCCCTGCCCTTCCTGAACATATTCTTGATCGTATCCTTGATCCCCTTGAAATTATACCTCTTGAAAAAGACCCTGCCGCCTTCCATCATGCCTGTCTTTACGGTTGTGGTCCGTGACCTGTTCAGGACCTCGCCCCTGAACTGATTGAAACAGTTTTCAATATCATTACCCTGCGCAGGCATTGATGAATCATGAGGCAGAAAAAAGCTGTACCCTGCCGCCTTGATTGTACGGTATGGCCCGGACCTTTTTTCAAGCCCCCAGCCCCGGGGCATGCCTGTCAGATACCAGACAAGCCCGGATGCCGAGCGCCTCAGTCTCTTTCTGGACCTTCGGCTGAATGCCGCAGGCAGGCCGGTTATCACCTCAAAGGCCATTTTTATTATCATGAATATATAAAGAACCACGGTCTGAAGCAGCCCCTTGTTTTTGAGAAAAAAGCGAAACATGGAGCGGTGAAACTCGATCTTTCTCGCCACATCGGACTTACGCGCGCTTTTACCCTGATAGTGGATTATCTTCAGATCAGGCAGGTGCCACACCTCAAACCCCTTATTCTGTGCCCTTTTGCAGAAATCGGTTTCCTCCAGGTAGAAAAAAAATCCCTCGTCGAGCATCCCTATCGCATCCACCATAGACCTCTTCATCAACATGCATGCCCCGATAATGGACTCAACCCGTACAGGCATGCTGATCCCTGAACGCTTTGAGGGATACATGCTCGGAAATAATAAGCGTAGGACAGCCTTGTTCATTACCGTGCTCGGGATATCCGGTATTACATCGATCGAGTTCTGCAGAGATCCGTCGGGAAAGACGAGCTGCGGGCCGCATATGCCCGCATCTTCATGAGTAGAAAGGAAGGTCACCATAGGGCTTATTATATCGCCTGTCAGCAGGGTATCCGAGTTCAACAGGAGGATCATATCCCCTGAACCCGCCTCGATACCCCTGTTGACCGCCCTGGCAAAACCCATATTCTTCATGTTTTCGACAATGGTTTGGACACTCAGCGAAGATGCACCTATCGGTGTTGTCGAGTTGTTCACCAGGATTATCTCATAAGAGCACCCGACATGCTCGTTTATCGATGCCACGCACTCCCTTAGCATGGCGTCTTCACCCAGGGTAACAATGATTATACTGACCATAGAACTGCATTCCTAACCGCGCATCAAAAATCAATCAAGGGAAAATCGCTCGATCCATACTTCAAACATTCTTTTTGTCTTTTTTAGAATCATTTTTTCTTCGTGTCTTCATGGCTTTGTGCGAATTAAAAATATTTTTTATTCTCGCACAAAGACACGGAGAGTTTTTTGCTTAATAATGCTGTTGGCTGCTCGATTTTTCTTTGCGCCTTTGCGTGATGAAAATCTTTATCACCGAAGAGCCGCAGAGGCAGAATAAACTTCAAATTTTATTTAACCTATAACCACGAAGAAAATCTCAGTGCCTCAACTCAACTGCGGAATGTATATAATAATCTCGAGCATTCAGAGCCGGATGATCTCGCGCAGCCGTTGACAAAAGGGCAGTATATGATAATGAATCGCTCATGAAAGTGGCGGTAATCGGCGCACGCAGAAACAATAACGGCATTGGAGAGTATATCTCGAAATACTTCCATGCAAACGGCTTCGAGATCTGTTGCGTGCTGGGAAACTCCGAGGCCACGTCGAAGAAGGCCTCGGCCAACCTGAAAAGATACGGGATAGAGGCCTCTCCATACACTGTTTTTGAATCCATGGTGGCTGAGCAGCAGCCTGATGTCCTGGTGATAGCCTCCCCTATCCATACCCACTATGGTTATATCAGAAAAGGCATGGATGCCGGCATGCATATATTCTGCGACAAACCCTTTATCCCCCCCGACACGCATAATATCTCACGGATCCTCGACGACATCTTTGACAAGGCAACGAAAAACAGGCTTGTCATCGCCATGAATTCCCAGTGGCCGTTTTCTATCCCCTTCTACGAGAGGCTATGCCATGATATATTACTTGAACAGGTCGAAACGTTCTTTATGAGGCTTTCCCCCTTGAGCAGTGGTCGAGAGATGATACCCGACTCTGTCCCTCATGCATTGAGCGTTTTATATTCAGCAGTCGGCCAGGGTCAGATAACAGGCATTAATATTGAACAACAGGTAGGGTCTATGGATATATCCTTTGATTATGGTTTTATTGGCAGAAACACAAAGGTCCTCATATCATTAGACAGGCACGAGACACAGCCAAGGCCGTTTTCATACGGCTTCAACGGCCTTATAGCTCAAAGGAGAATAGATACAGCCTCATACACCCAGCACTTTTGCCGGGGGGATAAAACCATTACCATCAAGGATCCACTTGAGGCATCTGTGCAGGATTTTATCAACGCTATCTCACAAAGGCATGAGCCCTGTATAGGCATGGTCCATATCAAAAAGACCGCTATGATGTTAAAACACATATATGACGCATGTTCATAAAAGATGAGAGGATATAATGGAAAAACTCAAGCAAAAGGAACACGATTTCAGCGCAAAACTTAGGCAGAACTCGGTTATCGACAATCTGAAGCAATACGTCACCTGGCAGAGGGATCTAAGACGTTCCGGATCGGACAGCGGCATCCCCCTAAAGGCCCCGATATCCATAAACCTTGACCTTACCTCTGCGTGCAACTTTGCCTGCCCGCATTGTGTGGACTCGGGCATTATCAACATAGGACAGCAGCTTGACCTCGATACCATGGCCGGAAGCATAGACACCCTGAAAAAAAACGGCCTGCTCTCCGTGATATTGATAGGCGGCGGTGAGCCGACCATCCACAGGGATTTTGAAGAGATCGTAAGGCTATCCAAGGCCCGAGGTCTGCAGGTAGGCATTGCAACCAACGGCTCAAGGCTGGACAAGGTGGCAAATATCGCCGGAGAGCTGGAAAAAGGGGATTGGCTCAGGCTGTCTCTGGATGCAGGCACAGAGGACACCTTCTACAAATCGCACAGACCGAAAAGAAAGGTCACCCTGGAAAAGATACTGCATGATGCCAGAGATATAAAGGAAAGATTCCCAGACATCTCGCTGGGCTATTCTTTTGTAATCGTATGGGAAGGCATTACTATAAACGGCAATGATCTGTGTCCGAATATCGGCGAGATGTCCCTGGCCGCTTCCCTGGCAAGACAGAACCTGTTCGATTATGTATCTTACAAACCCTGCCTGCTCAGGCTTGAAGGTTCAAAAAAGGAATCCTTGTTTGCCAAGCCCGATATAGAGAGGGAAAACATGGTCATAAACAGCATCCGACAGGGTCTTGAACAGGCAAAGGATGTCGCTGCAGACGATGTCAAAATCCTGGAAAGCGTCAACCTCAGGGCAATGATGGAAAGGAAGGTGCATGAACTCAAGGTACAACCCAAGACCTGTCACTCTCAGTTCTTCAGGTCAGTGCTTACGCCCACCGGGGTATATCACTGTCCGGCATTCAGGGGTATTGAAAAGGCAAAGGTGGCTGCAGCTGACGGCTATACGGATATGGGAAGCTTTAATGAGACACTGGCAGAGACAGGGCGATCCATACAGACCTTCGACTCGGAACAGGAGTGCAATGTTGTGGCGTGCTTCTATCATCACGTAAACTGGTGGATAGAGAACCTTATAGAATCCGGCACCGATGTCGATACCCTGCAGATGGTTGAGGACAACAATTTCTTTCTATAATACTCGACATGAAAAAGATAGGGATCATACACCTCAATCAGATAGGAGACCTCGTATTCTCCCTGCCTGTTCTGAAGGCACTGCGCGACAATTTCCCCGGGGCAGAGATCGATTCGATAATAAGACCGCACCTGGCCGAACTGATGGATGGATCGAGGCTCGCTGACAACCTTATCCTGCGCAGGGACGGCCTGGCAAACAAGATAAGGCTCATCAATACTGTCCGACAAAACAGGTACGACCTGCTAATAAGCCTTGCAAGGTCTCAAGAGGCCCTGATACTTACCTGCCTGAGCAGGGCCGGTATCAAAGCAGGGTTTGCCCATCCACCCTGGGACATGGGCCTTGATGTCAGGGAGGTGGTCGAGGGCCATAATTGCTGGTATAATAATGCAAAACTGCTACACAGGCTCAAAGTCCCGGTCAACAAGGACGATTATGTAGGTCTTTTAAAAAACAATGATTCTTACTATGTGCCGGAGATCCCAGGCAGATATGTCGTGATATCCCCCGGGGCGTCGAAGAGGCGTCAGATAAAGGCCTGGGACGAGGACAAATTCGCAGGGCTCATCACCTGGCTCGAATCGGAGTACTCTCTTGTCCCAGTCCTTGTAGGCGGCAAGGACTGTATAGAGTACAACGAGCTTATAATAAACTGTATTGATGATAAAGATATGGCTATTGTAAACATGACAGGGAAGATCGGCTTAAAAAACCTGGTCTCGCTCTTGAGGGAGGCATCTCTCTTTGTAGGTATCGATTCAGGGGTTATGCACATGGCTTCGAGCCTTGACATCCCGGTGGTGGGTCTTTTCGGCCCTACAGACCCCTTTTACGTAGGGCCTCAGAATGAGCGCAGCATCGTCGTAAAAAGCGACATGGATTGTATGCCTTGCTATCTCAGGCCGTCTTGTAATAATATCGAATGTATGAGGAACTTGGGAATAGAAGAGGTCAAACAGGCCTGCCGGAAGGTCATGTGTCAGACCGAAAGCGGGTACGATCTATAGATCATAATCTCGGCATCAAGAACAATACTGTCCTAAAAGGGGAAGAGGCATGAATTATTTTAAGTTCTTGTTCGCCGAATACGAGTGGGAGCTGGTTCAGCAACGCTCCCACAGATCCATACGCAGCGTCTACAGGCTCTTAAAAGACAGTGTTCCTGAGTTATACATCAAGATATATAATCCCTGGGACCCCCTGCAGAAGATACGCAACCTTATCTACCCGAGGACACTTTATGAGGCAAGGATGCTTAACAGGTTGTCTGCTGCAGGCATCCCTGTGCCCGGGGTGAAAGAGCATCTTAGAAAAGGTTTTGCATCCGCCCTTGTCACCCACGCAATATACCCGTCAAAGACATTGTTTGATTTCACACACGACAAACAGGCAATGATACTGCTTGCCATGGCCGTGCTGCTGCTGAAAAAAGGTTTTTATTACGATGACATGCACTCGGGAAATGTCATCGTCGACAATAAAGGCAAACCGTATCTCCTGGACGCCTACGAGGTAAAACCGATAAAAAGGCTTCGCAGGGATCACATAATAGACCTGCTGGCCCAGATAGAATTCCTCTCGTGCGTACCTGATGAAAAACTCATAGAATACCTGAACAGACTCAACGCGGTCAAAGACACGCATAGGCTTGCCGATGCCATCAGGGCAAGGTCCAAGAAACTCAACAGGTCCAGGATAAAGAGGTGGATAAGGAGGTCTTTGCGTCACGGCAGTTTTTCGGAAGAGCTGGATATTTATTACTACAAGGCCTTTATCAACAGGCAGTATTCAGTAGACCTGGACAAGATCACCGATATACACACAGACAATATCCAGAACAACACCAACGTGCTCAAGGTACAGAAAAAGACCCAACTCAGCCGTGTTGACAACTTTTGCGTTAAGTCGTTCAAGGCCTCGAGGATGTTTGCAAGGCCTTATGCTCTCAGATCATGGCAAGGGCTTCTCACCCTGCATTTCAACAAAATCGGCACTGCAGGCCCGGTAGCGGTAATATTATACAAGGACAGGTCAAGCATACTCATAACAAAGATGCTAAACCACCCTGATCTCGACGAACTCCTCTATCATAAATATTCATCCATGCCCCTGAAGGAGAAAAGAGACTTATTGAATACCCTGGGAAACATCCTTGCCACGATGCATGTTAACGGCATCTACCATGCCGACCTCAAGGTCTGCAATATCAAGGTATCACAAGACCCTCTCGCATTCTATTTTCTCGATACAGACCGTGTGGAACAAAAGATAAACCTGTCAACGCGCAGGAGAATCAAAAACATGGTACAGATCAACACGAGCATACCCGTACACGTCAGCCGCACTATGAGATTTTCCTTTATCAAGGCCTATAGCAAGATAACAGGAGATGATCCCGGCAGGCTCTTTAAGGATGTATGGGAGCTCTCCCGCCGAGAAAAGGTTGTATACCGCACCCTCGATGGTGACCATATAGAGCGATGGCCCGACAGGTAAAGATATCTTCGTTGATAATAAATAGCCTCACATAAAGGCGACAAGATGAAAAGGACAGTCCTTACAGAGAGTAGGCCATAAGACATGAACGGGATAAAAGTCTTACTTATTGATGCCCTTAATCTTATACGCAGGGTGCATGCAGCCCACCCCAACGAGGAAAATCCCGGGAGCATAGAATCCTCCATTGTCTCTTGTGTGCATTCTGTTGAACGCTCTGTGAAAGAATGCCTGCCGACTCATGCGATATGCGTCTTCGAAGGCCAGGGCAAGAGCTGGAGAAACGATATCTTTGAAGGTTACAAGGCGGGACGGAAACCAATGCCGAATAACCTGAGGGACAACCTCCCCAGGTTTAAAGATGCAATCTTGGCCAGCGGCATCAAATCAATAGAAAAAGAAGGCCTGGAGGCAGACGATATCATTGCAACCCTTGCCCGAAAGACAGCTTATCGAAACGGGTCTGCCATCATTGTCTCTACAGACAAGAGTTTTCTGCAGCTGTTGTCTGACCATATCAAGGTACGTGATCACTTCAAAAGGACCTTTCTCGATGAGGAGTATGTACGGGAGCATTTCGGCATACTACCGCACCAGATCGTAGATCTTCTGTCGCTGGCGGGCGACAGCACCAATGCCATACCGGGTGTGCCCGGAATAGGTAAAAAAACGGCAGCAAGATTGCTCTCAGAGTTCTCCACACTGGAAACTGTTCTCAAAAACAGTGTTTCCATTGAAGGAAAAGCCGGAAGGGCCCTTGCCGCACATACACAAGATGCCCTCCTTGCCCAAAGGCTTATCAGACTGCAGGACAATATTGAATTGGGATTGAACCTTCGATCGTTCAGGTGTAATAATAGACAACAGACCTAGATGTCTTTTCAAATCAGATTAGGGAGGGTCATTTATGCCTGCAAGCCTACACTTGCTTGTTGTTATTGTCATATTCTTTGCTACATCATCCTATGCCATGGAGCAGACCATAATGAAGACGTTTGACGGTGCATCCACCGATCTTAAAGCAACAAAGGTCGTGCCGACCCTGGAAACACAGATCAAAGATGGCAGCAATGCCGTCTGGTGTTCTTCCTTTCTTGCCGCATGGAAGTCACTCGAAAAAGACATAGCCGGGCAGGACATCTCACTCGAGGGCTCACCGCAAATCTCAACATTGCTCAACAAGGCCGATGATCCGAGACCATACGTCCCTGCAGGGTCAATGTATGTTGCTGCCGGATGGAGACACAAAGGCGTGACAGACAGGATTATCAAGGAACTCAAGGCTGCCTTCCCTTTCAAAGAGCCACCAAAATTTCCCGATATCAGGTCCGACTCCTTTGTGGCATACGCCTATCTTGAAGCCAACGTCAAGTTTACCATCCCCTACTTCCAGAACCGTAAACCGCTGGAATTCACCGATTCCAATGGTCGCAAGACCAAGGTCGCATCGTTCGGCATACGGCCCGAAGACGACTACGCCTATAATCAGCTCCGCAGCCAGCCGCACATCCTTTTTTGCAAGGGCGATCCAGCCAATTCAGAGATCGAATTCGCCGTGGACCTGTGCGCGGACTCTTCTCCAAGCCAGATTATTATTGCCCGTATCAAACGAGAGCCCTCACTAAGGGCGGCCCTGCAACGGATAGAAAAGGAAGTTCAGTCTCTCGAAGTACGCAGAAAGAAAGATCCTGGTTTTTCAAAACACATGGGAAATATCGGCCCTAATGACGTTCTCCTTGTCCCTGATTTCTTCTGGCAGATATCCCACCATTTCGCTGAGCTTGAGGGACGGACCTTCCTGAACCCGACACTCAAGGGTCAGCGCATTGACATTGCACGGCAAGATATCTCCTTTCGGCTGGACCGCAGCGGGGCGGAACTCAAATCCGAATCAAAGATGTATTGCATGCCGATCCCGACACATTTCTTGCTGGATCGCCCCTTTCTGATCTTCATGCGGAAAAAGGGCGCAGCAGAACCCTACTTCGCTATGTGGATCGATAACGGGGAACTCCTGACACCTTGGAAAAAATAAGAAGATGTATGCTTCAAACCTTCAGAAGGGAGGATAAAATGTCGTTTGTAATCACAGCGTATGTTCGTGAAGGCATCGTGATGGCTGCTGACAGTCGCCTATCATTAAACCAACAGCAGGCCGACGGACCCAATATAACAAATCTCATCTCAGTGGGACAATCCGATTCCAATCAAAAGCTCTTTGTAACGAATAATGGTGTCGGGATATCAACCGTTGGTGACGGAGATATAAGAGGTGTACCTATTGCAGGTTTCATTGAGCAGTTCGTGATCGAGACCGTAGCAGACAACAGATGGTCGCCGGAAAATGTTTCCGATGAAATCATCGGATATTTCAATGCGCAGCCCTTTGTACCAAAAATACAATTTCACATATCCGGATACGATACTACGACAAAAGAACAGCAGGTCTTTAACGTACATGTTAAAGCTAAAACAAAAAGCAAGGCAAATCCAAAGGACCAATACGGTGTGACTTGGGCCGGTGAAGGTGATGTCATCGCAAGGATCATAAACCCTTCAGCCGAGATAGATCCGGAAAATGGAAACAGGGTGATCCAGACATATCCCAATGTCCTCATACCGTTCAATTTCTTCACACTTCAAGATGCCATCGATTTCTCAGTCTATGCAGTCAGAACCACAATAGACACAATAAGATTCCAGCCTCGCCCAAAAACAGTCGGCGGACCAATAGATGTCCTGGTGATCAAACCCAATGAGTATAAATGGATACAAAGAAAAGAGCTGAATGTGCTATAAATAATTGATTATCGGTGTTCGTTGTTCAAATCAGTTAGGCTCTGAGCGGCCAACTCATTTATCAACCGAATATATACTAAGGAGAAAACATGAAGAAGATAGGCATAATTATTTGCAACCGTTATCACAACTGCGCAGGAGGTAAGTGCCTCAGGGCGATGCGCAATCGTGAAGGGGCGTTTTCCCTTTATAAGACAGAGGAGATCGAGCTTGTGGGGTACACCACCTGTGGTGGTTGTCCCGGAGGCAATATAGAATACTCTCCAGCAGAGATGATAAAAAATGGAGCAGATGTCATCCATTTGGCAACCGGTTTAGTGGTCGGTTACCCACCGTGTCCACGATTGGAAACCTTTTGCAACTTTATTCCCGCAAAATACGGTCTGGATGTAGTAATCGGCACACATCCGATCCCCCAGAACTATTTCCTGACTCATCAAAAACTGGGCACCTGGCGATCTGAAAAATGGCGGGACAGGATTAAGCATGTCCTGCCGGATGAAAAACTACGATTGGCATATGATTGATATACATGGGTCTTCTCAGACATATATTATTATCAGATGCCGACTCTCATGCAGATGGCTATGCACCCATAATATAAAGGAGATCCTATAATGAATTTTCGTATATCACCGTTGTGGTGGCCGGTTCTGGCTGCGGCTTCTCCGGCCATAATTCCCTTGTTGGTAAAAAAGAACAAACGCTTCAAGGATAACAGGGTTCGTGCAAATGAGATGAATCAAAAACGCATGGATCAGGCCGGGCATCTTGAAATGCCCGAACTCGATTCCCTGGAGATGACTGTCCTGGTGGAGACCAAGGCCAAACAGGGATTCATAGGGGATGCAGGCGTATCCTATCTATTCAAAACGAGATTGGGGTCCATGCTCTTTGACGTCGGGTTCGGCCCTACCCGACCGGCCCTGATTCACAATGCCGCGAGGCTGGGTTTTACGATGGATCAGGTTGAGGCATTGACTATCTCACACCTTCACTGCGATCACATAGGTGGTGTGAAGGCCCAGCGGTCCCGGGAGGTGACTGTGCCGAAAGGACTGATGCCCTCTAAATCGATCCCCTGTTTTCTACCCGACAAGGCGCAGGCCGAGGGTTTCGAGACCAGATTGATCGAAAAACCCCAAATGATAAGCGCCGGCATTGCTTCGATCGGACCTCTGGCCAGGAGCCTCTTCGTGTTCGGCTATACCGAAGAGCAGGCGCTGCTGGCCAGGGTAAAGGGCAAGGGCCTCGTTGTCATCACGGGCTGCGGACACCCGACCATCGAGGTTATCTTAGACATGGTAAGGCATATCTCTGATGAGCCTGTTTATGCTGTCGGCGGAGGACTCCACTTCCCTGTCACCGACGGGAGGGGAAACCGGGCAGGCATCAAGTTTCAGACGATTATGGGGACAGGGATTCCTCCCTGGAAACGCATCACCGACGAAGACCTCGGCAGGACCATCAGTGCCATAAATAATGTAGGGCCTAAAAAGGTGTTTCTTTCAGGGCACGATACATGCGATTATTCCCTTGACCGCATGAAAAGGGAACTCAACGCTAAGACCGAGGTCCTTATGGCAGGGGAGACCTACATACTTTGATGCTCTGTTATAACCTTTCTTTAAATTAGGAATATAGACCAAAAATATGAGACTAACCGTATTAACAGACAACAATACATTGATCGACAGATATTTTCTTGGCGAACCCGGGGTGTCGTATCTGATTCAGGATGGTTCAACCCGGATACTGTTTGATGTAGGATATTCCAATGCCTTTATTGTTAATGCACAAAAAATGCACCTGGATCTGCTTCAGAACGACTACATTGTCCTCTCACACGGACATCTCGATCATACAGGTGGTCTCGACTACCTTATCAAGATGTATACAGAAGCTAAAATCGAATCGTTGCCCGTCAATATCCCGACCCTGATAGCACATACCGATGTCTTTGATTCAAAGTCAATAGACGGACTAAACGAGATAGGCTGCACCATACCGGAATCCAAGCTAAACAGGCATTTTAACGTACGACTGACAAAGAAACCCATCTGGCTGACAGACAGACTTGTCTTTCTCGGCGAAATAGAAAGGACAAACGACTTCGAGAACAAGGAACCTTTAGGGGAGGTGCTCACTAAAGATGGTATAAAGCCTGATTTCCTGCTCGATGATACAGCCTTGGCATATACAGGCGAAAACGGGCTTGTAATCATAACCGGTTGTTCTCATGCCGGCATCTGCAACATCATAGAGCATGCCAAAGAGGTATGCGGCCAGGACAGGATAACCGACGTCATAGGCGGTTTCCATTTGATGAACCCTTCAAAAGATCAGCTGGATAAGACGACAGCGTACCTCAAGACCATACAACCCGACGCACTGCATGCATGTCACTGTGTTGACCTGGATTCCAAGATAGCATTATCAAAGGCGGCAAATATAAAGGAAGTAGGCGTTGGATTATCTATAGTGTATCAGTAATATATGGAAAGGAGAAGAAATAATGAATTATGCTCAAATGACAGCACCATGCGGACTGGACTGCTTTAATTGCCCCTTATATCTAGCCAATGAAAATGAGGAGATAAGATTGGTCATCTCAAAAACGCTCAATATTGCCCCTGAGAAAGCTGTTTGCAGGGGTTGTAGAAACGAGAACGGGATCATTCCTATTTTCAACATGACAGAGCCTTGCAGGGTTTATAAGTGCATTCAGCAGAAAAACATCGAGTTTTGTTTCAATTGTCCTGATTTTCCATGTGATAATCTTCATCCATATGCTGATAAGGCAAGTGAAGTCCCTCATAACACCAAGGTATTCAACCTGTGCCTAATAAAGAAAATGGGGCTGGAAGCTTGGGCAAAAGACAAGGCAAAAAGCGTAAAGGATATGTATTTTAAAGGAAAATGGAAGATTTAGAAAAAAATGGAGACCCGTATGGATACGTATAATCTTCCCGCACCGGACAGTAGAGGGATAATACGCATTCTGCCGAAGGATCTATCGGAAGAAAACAGAAAAAGGATCAGCAAATTCGGCACGTTCATGTTCATGTATGACCTTATACAGGACCACTGGGTACGCCCGCGCATACATAAGGCAAGCCCTATAAGACACCGGGAATTCATGCAAAAGGTCATTACACCGCTGAGAGAGAATGCTGTCCTTGACATAGCCTGTGGTACCGGCGGTGCTATTCCCCTTTTTGATACTAGCATCGACTATACCGGACTAGATCTGTCGTACGCTATGCTCAGCCAGGCAATAAAAAAGGCAGAAAACAAGGGTTTCCGAAGACATACATTCATTGAAGGAAACGCTGAAAAACTCATCTTTCCCGGAGAGAGCTTTGATTTTATCCTCATAGACACGTCCCTGCATATGATACCGCGGTACCGAGATTGTATCGGAGAGGCCTCCAGGACCCTTAAAAAGGACGGACAACTGTTCTGCAGTTGCCCTACTGTCGGGATCAACAGGAAATTTGATGACTTATGGGCAAAAATCGCCCCCAAACGCAATCTTAATGCATTAAAGGAATCGGATCTTCAAGCTGTCTGTTCGCAAAGCGGACTTACATACGATTGTATCGGTACGAATGGCGGAGTACTCTATTTTCGGTCATATAAAACGAATACGACTTAGAGCATATTATACGGGTCCACGTCTATCTTGAGTCTTACATTAGATGGTCTGTTCATATTCTCAATAGAACCTAATGCCCTGTGCAGCGAGTTCCTGTCCTTCGAGGTCATCATGATATGCCATCTGTAGCGCTTCCTCAGATACTCTATTGGGGCCGGTGCCGGACCGAAGAGCTCCACATTGAAATGATTCAACCTTTCGGATGCCTGAGAAGAACACGTCTCTGCCGCCATTTTCTGATAGGATGAAAAGATCAGACGGGCCATATGGGCATATGGGGGAAATCCTGCGGATTGCCGTATGAGATCCTCTGCCGATATCATGGCTTGATAGTCATGGCAGGCTATCGCCCTGATAAGCGGGTTATCGGGTATCAGGGTCTGAATAAGGACCCTAGTGCCTGACTTGCGTCTTCCGGCCCTGCCCGCCACCTGAACGATCTGCTGAAATGTACGTTCGCCCGCCCTAAAATCCGGCATGAAGAGCATCTGCTCCGCGTGCAATACACCTACGAGGGTCAGATCAGGAAAATCATGACCCTTTGCTATCATCTGGGTCCCGACGATTACATCGACATCCCTGTTCCTGATGGCATTGAGTGCCGAAGCAAGCCTTGCAGGGGTTGTTATCTCGTCTGAATCCATCTTGAGATATCTCAGCCCGGGCAGATGTCTTTTCACCTCCTCCATGATCTGTTCGGTGCCGAGACCTATGGGTTTCATATCCAGGCAACCGCACTTGGGGCATATCTCCGGCATCTTGATCTCAAAGGCGCAGTAGTGGCACAACGCTGTCCCCTTTGACTTGTGATAGGTGAGGCTGCTGTCACACCTGTTGCATACAAGCGGCTTGCCGCAGCCCGGACAGACCATGGCCGTAGAAAAACCGCGTCTGTTTATAAACAGCAGGGCCTGCTCTTTCCGGGCTACCGTCTCTTCTATGGCCTCTAGCAGGTCATCGGAGATCGGATCTTTTATGCCCCTCATGTCGACGATATCCACTTCCGGCAACGCAGAACTGCCGACCCTGGAAGGCATGACAAGGAGGCCTGCTCCTTTCCCAGCCTTTACAAAGGTATCCATGCTTGGGGTGGCCGAACCTAGTATGGCAACTGCGTTATTATTCCTGGCACGCATAAGCGAGAGGTCCCTGGCATTGTACGGCACCCCGTCTTCCTGTTTGTAACTTCCGTCGTGTTCCTCATCGACAATGATCAGCCCTATATCCTTTAAGGGTGCGAATATAGAGGACCTGGTTCCCAATACAAACCTTACCCCGCCGGATACAACCCTGATAAATTCCCTAGCCCGCTCCGTAGGGCTCAGTGCCGAATGAAACACAGCCGTCTCAAAGGGTATCCTTTTTTTGACCATGGCAATAGTCTGAGGGGTAAGATTTATCTCAGGCACCATGTATATTACGGACATGCCCGATGAAAGGGCCTTCATGGCACAGGACAGGTAGACCTCTGTCTTTCCCGAGCCGGTTATGCCGTGGAGGATATATGCCCTGTACTGCTTTAGATCTATGGCCCCGGATATCTCATCAAAGGCCTTTAACTGATCGACTGTAAGCTCTACAGGGGTAACTGCGCGGGGACAAACAGGAGAGACCTCTCTCTGTTCTATGTATCCGCTCTTTATCAGACCTGAGACGGATGAGGAGGACCCGGGATATAATGACCTGAGGGTCTCCATGTCCATCCCATCTTCTTCGATGGATATAAGGATCTTTTCCTGCTTTTTTCCTATCCTGCCGGTACCGGCACCTGTCCTGAAGACCTTAAACCTTTTAGCAAGCTCTATATTCCTGCCTTGCCTGAGATAAGGGGGAAATGCAAGCGCAAGGCATGCCCCTATGCCCGAATGGTAATAACGGGCAGTCCACAGCAGCAGATCGATGAGTTCCCCGGGGATGAGAGGGGTATCGTCCAACAGGGTGATTATAGGTTTAAGCCCTGATCGAGAGTCTGTGCGCAGGGCGATAATGAGCCCTGTCCTCCTTGAGGTCCTTACAGGTACTATCACACGGCAACCCGTTTGAGGCCTCATATCGAATGGTACCGCATAGGTCAACAACCTGGGAACACCTGAGAATATTACGATATCGGCAACTACTTCTCCCATATTTACCAAGGTAGCATTATGCGATAAAAGGTTAAACAGTTTTTTAGATACACTTGACTCAAAACAATATTACTATTAATACTGATATAAGATCAAATGGAGGATTTTTTTGAAGGGCGTAGGCTTAGAGCAGATTATTCGAGATCTTAGTGATAATGACCCCGAGATCAAAAGGATGGCTGCAAAAGCACTCCTGAAGGAATCTTCTTCCATCGAGATCTTGAAGACAATACTTGAGGATGCGGACAGGCCTACGGCGACTGCGATATACGATGTCCTTTTCGATGCTGATAATGATTACTCATCTATCTTCAGACATGCTGCAAACGATCCTGATCCGCTAGTGAGAAGGCAGGGGATACGTTATCTGTTCAGAAAAGGAAGATTCAAGGTTGAAGACGGGATATCCTGGCTTGAAGACCCTGATCCGTATGTAAGGAGAAGAGTGGTCACATATCTCTTCTGGATTAATGACAGCTCAGCGCTTATGCCCGTCATCAAGGTTGCATGCGAAGACCCGGAACCGGCGGTTAGGAAGGATGCTATCAGGCTTATCGGCGTCTGGGGTGAAAAGACGGATGTACAATATATCCTTAAAGCACTTGAAGATCCAAGCCCGGAGGTAAGGTTGCAGACAATCCAGACCCTCAAGAGGCTTACAGGTGAAGACTTCGGAGATCCTATAGGATCCTCGGCTGATGAACTGGAATGGATCGTGGCAAAGTGGCAAGGGTGGTGGGAAATCATGAAGGAAGGTATATAACTTGGAACAATCTGTATACACGGCAAAAGAATTTGCATCGCTGCTGGGGATATCGAAATCAACCCTGTTGAAGATGGAGGCTGACGGCACATTTCCTGAGCCAACGGTAGCCGACGGCATGCGCATATATATGCCTCATGATATCACAAACTATCTGCAGTTCATGGGCAAAGGCTCGACCATGAAGACCCAGAAGAGGCAGATCTTCCTTAATTTTAAAGGGGGCACAGGAAAAACGAGCGTATCCGCATTTTACGCCTTTCGCCTCGCGCAAATCGGCTTTAATGTACTTTTGATCGACCTGGATCCACAGGGGCACCTTACTCAATGTCTCGGTGTGGATCACGGTTCCTTTGATGCAACACTCTACAACGTCCTTATCGAGAGGATGGATATCAATGATGCAATCATTGACACCCCGATGAAAAACATGAAACTCATACCGGCCAATCTTGACCTGTCCCCTGTGGAGCTGTCATTGACCTCTATAAACATGCGCGAATTGCGGCTGAGGAAAAGTCTCTCAACCATACAGGGTGACTATGATATCATCATCCTCGACGCATCTCCCTCTATAGGGCTTTTAAATCTCAACGGGATACTGGCGAGCAATGAACTTTTCGTACCAGTACTTGCAGATTTCCTTTCGTATCATGGACTCAAGATCCTGTTTGAAACCCTGGCGACCATTGAGGAGGATTTTGATTTTCTTCTCGATAACATCTATATATTTCTAAATCATTACAATGCCTCTCACAATATATGCCAGAGGGCAAAAGAGGCGCTCGAAGAGCATTACAGCAGTTATCTGATGAATACTATCATACGACAGGATACAAAGATAGCAGAGGCGGCAAGTATGGGCATGCCCATACATCAATATGCACCCACAAACAGGGGGGCATCGGACATAAATTCATTCATCAAAGAGATTTTTCCGAACCTGCCGATTGCCTTTTAGGGTTTTTTATGTTTAATGTATAGACACTAGTTGATTAGATGGTTAATACTACTGTATATTCAAAGCATTACGATGAACTGAGGAGCTATGGCCATGAAAGACGGTTTTGATAGAAGTGTAGCAGAGAAAATGCCCAGGATGCAGAAAAAGAGGCCGAACAGGCCTTGGAATATTGATCCGGTCCAGCTGAAAACCCAGGAAGAAAATATCGAGCCACCCAAAGAAAATGCCGCAATACAGGAAGTCAAGCCTGTTGCGGAGGCAATAGATACGGCAAGAGAAGACCTGGCCGACAAACCGGCAAGCCCCCCTATAGAGAATCAGAAATTAGAGTCCAAGATGACCGATCTGACAAAAACAGTTGAGACCATCGAGGATATCAGTACGGAATTTTCACAGATTCTATTCAACAACAAGGATGTTCAGCGCCAGCTCATAGACAATCAGAAGGCCTTATTGGACATGGAAAGGGAAAACAACAGCCTTAGGGAAAGCATGTCCGTCATAAAGAAAGACGAGAATGATTCCAAGGTGCTCGAAAAAGAAATCATTTTTTTAAACGAGCAGTTGGAGGATGCTGATTTTTACATCAAAAACATGGTAGGCATACTGGATGAAAGGACGTCCCTTATCGAGTCTGAAGTCTCGCAAAGAAAAAATATAGAGAGCAAGTTCGATAGGGTGAGCAAAGAGATACAGAACAAGGCAAAGCTTGATGTCAAGGTCTCCATCCTAGAGAGGGACCTGACGTTGAGCCAGACCAGAATCTTTGAGCTGGAAACTAAGCTTGACGAAGAATACAGGAAGCGTGAACCCCTAGAAGACGAGATCATGGAACTGAAAAATGCCCTGGACAGGGTGCATTCTTCATTGGCCCATATACGCCTTAAGGCCAAGAGAGAGGTTTATGGATCCTGACACCTCAAAAAAGGTCAGTGATTTACTATCCCTCATGGAGGGCATATCATCGGATATAGACATCAAGGCAGAGCTGGAAGATCTCTATATCAAGATTAAAAACATAGAAGACAGTGTAGAAAACCTCAACGAGCGATTTGACGGATTTGAGAAAAAATATCTCGAAAAACAGCAGCAGGTACGTGCTATAGAGAATGACCTGAGGGGGCTCTACCCCACAGATAAATAGACATCAAACCACATAGCGTATACCTTCACCAAAACCGGATCATTTCTGAACGTGAATAGAGTGTTTTTTTATGAGATCATGGAGCGTGGGCCTGCTGATATCCAGATCATGAGAAGCCTTTGTTATATTGTAATCATTCTTAGCAAGTGCAAGCCTTATGGCACTGATCTCGGCATTGTCACGGGCATCCTTCAATGTCTTTGCCTCTTGGGTGTGTTTGGTATGTTCAAGGTCAAGGTCCTGCGGCTGCACATAGTCCCCTTCGGCCATAAGCACAGCGCGCCTGATCCTGTTCTGCATCTCACGTACGTTTCCGGGCCAGCCATAGTCCACCATGGCATCTAGGCAAGACGCGCTGAACCCCTTGAACCTGGGGCCGATCTCCTGGCTGTAGGCATCGAGAAAATGCTTTGCCAGCACAGGGACATCTTCCTGGCGCTCCTTCAAAGAAGGCACATCCAGGGGAACAACATTCAGCCTGTAGTATAAATCCTCTCTAAAATCACCCTTTTTAACAGCTTCCTTGAGGTTTACATTGGTTACGGCGATAACCCTTGAATCGATAATATGGTGCTGCTTGCCGCCGATCCTTTCTATCGTACCCTCTTGCAGGAATCTCAGCAGTTTGACCTGAAGCTGAAGGGGAAGTTCGCCGATCTCGTCAAGCACGACAGTGCCGCCCTGCGCCCTTTCAAATTTTCCTATCTGGCGGGCATGCGCTCCTGTAAACGAGCCCTTTTCATGACCGAAAAGCTCGCTCTCCAACAGATTATCGGGTATTGCCCCGCAGTCTACTATGACAAAGGGCTTATCTTTTCTCTCGCTCAACTGGTAGATAGCCCTGGCAAGACGCTCTTTGCCCGTACCGCTAGCCCCCTGTATCAGCACCGGATAATCGGTCCTTGCCACCTTTTTCGCCTTTTCAAAGAGATCCATCATGGGCCTGGATATAGCTATCATCCCCTCGAACTGGCTTTCATCTGTTATGATATCTTTAAGTTCAGAAACCTGATTTTCAAGCTTTAAAAGGTATACCGCCCTCTTGAGCACAATCTTTAACTCTTCGATATCAACCGGTTTATGATGATAGTCATAAGCACCTAAAGAGATGGCCTTTACAGCGTTTTCCTTATGGGTATTACCGGTAATGACAATCACCTTTGTCCTGCGTGTATCCTGTACTATCTTTTTCAAAAGTTCCAGCCCCTCCCTTGAATCATCGGGATAGGGAGGGAGTCCCAGGTCGAGCAGGACAACCATCGGGACCTCTGACCTGATAACCTCTAACGCCTGGGTTGCGTCGTGTGCAACGGATATTTCGTACAAGTCCGAAAGCCCCCATTTCAGTTGTTTGGCCATGCTGATTTCATCTTCAACAATCAATATCCTGTCAGTATTCATGTCCTTCTCCTGCTTTTGCCTTTTTATCTGATGCCCGCCCTGGGAATATGATCTTGAAAGACATTCCCTGGGCGGGAGAATTCTCGTGTTCGATAATCGCCCCTATCTGGTCGAGCATGGTTTTTACCTGCCAGAGTCCGAGACCGGAGCCCTTTTTTTTAGTAGTCTGAAAAGGCTTGAACAACCGTTCCCGGATAAAATCTTCCGACATTCCATGACCGTTGTCCTTGATAGAGATATAGATGCTGTCGTCTTCCGTACCGGCATCGATGGTGATCCTGCCATTGACAGATACAGCCTCGGTTGCATTAACAATTATATTTTCAAGGACCTTTTCCAGCAAGTCCTCATCTGTTATCATCCTGAGTTCTTTGTCTATGTTTATACATACACTTATATCCTTGAGCCTTGGCTGCAACTTTGATATCAGGGAATCGACATGCGAGATCAAATGTATATTCCGCATCTTTAATTCCTCTTTCTCCGGTATGGCGCCGAGCCTCCCCATCACCTTGTCTATACGCGCCAGCGCCTGCTTTATTGTCTCTATCATATCATCCTGAAATTCTTTCTGGTCCATATATTTCGGCGCGTTCTGAAGCATGAGAGACAGGTTCCCGGCCGCATTTTTCAGGTCGTGAAGTACATAGGCGGACATCCTGTTAAAGGTGTCAAGCTCTTTATTTTCAGCAAGCTGCTTACCAAAACGTGCGCTCATGAGCGCAGCGCTGGACTGAGTCGCTATTGCCGAGAGCAGATCGATATCGTCTTGCCCATACGGCGTACCCGGATTTTCTTTGCCCACGGCGATAAAACCTATCATCCGGTTCTCGGCCAGCATGGGTACAGCAAGTTCGATCCTGATCTTATCAAGGAATTTCTTCTGTTTTCTAACAATAGAATCCCATAGTATATCATCCCTGGTACACGGTGTTTTTCGCAAAAAATAGGGTTTTTTTTCGAGATAACCAATAAAGGGCATGTCGGATGCAATGGTCTTGTTCTTCAGCAAAGAGGGGAAAGAGAACGCCCTCCTGTACATATTATTTTCCAGCAACCAAAGAGACAGTTCACTTATGTACATGCTATCGAGTATAACCTGGGCCGTCACATGGATAATCTGATTCTCGTTAAAGGCGATCGAGAGATAACCGCTCAGCTCTCCCCACTCCTTTCTATAATCGTATTTGTTTGAAAAGAAGTGGGTGTTTATGAAAAACCTGAGTCTTGCCCTTGTATCAGGGGAGACAACGATAAAAGACAGGGTCAGAAGCGCCAGGAATACAAAAAATCCCGTGGTGACAAAAGACGGCCTGATACCGAGTTCCCTGATCCCCAGAATGATGATCCCCGTAACCAGAAGATAGGCCCCGATGCTGATAAAGGTAATAGAGTGATAGACGATGTAACGTGAGACGAATATGTCCATCTCGAAGAGTTTGAAGCGTATGGAAAAGAATATGAGAAAAGATATACCGGCCAGCAGCATTAACGAACACAGGAACAAGACATCAGGGGCTATGCTATGTGTGCTGAGTCGATAGATAGAGCCCAAAAACAGGGCCGCACCCACCGCTATACAGCCTAGGGCCGGATATTTAAGGACCCTTTTCTGGCTGTCCTTTGATGATCTCAGTATGTTTTCCATAATCCATATAAAGGCTATCGAGCCTATAACCATCATGGCGGACTGGAATTCCCAAAGCCTGCCGACCATAAGGAAACCTTCTGAATTCAGGCTGTGGTGGTATGAGGGAAAGACCAGCAGCACGATGCCATAACCCGCGCAGACTATAAACAAGGACCTTTTCAGCCAAGATATGGTCTGCCTCGCATTTTTCATCTGCGGCTGCATGGTGATGACGGAAAGGATAAACGCGGCGGTTCCTGATAGTTCGAAAAATGATGCAAACGGCAAGACCCCGACAATATTAAAGATGCTAAACAGAAAATAGCAGAACTGGTTCAGGGCGATAAAGATGATACCCAGGGCAACGGTACGTCCGTATTCCTCTCCGCTGCGGGCAAGGATGATAAACCCGCCGGAGAGACTGACCAGGGCTGTAATGAGAAAAAGGATCAATGTCATATCTTTAATATACCATCGTCAGAAGTAGCAGGAATGTTTATCCCTGTCGAGATACTTTACAATATATTACATAAGCGGGAATATTCAGCACAGATCTGACAGCGTGCAATATTACGCTTTTAAGGGCATTTTTACACAATCGCACATAATTATTACTGTCGATATGTTTTACAATAATAATACAACCAAAGCACTATCTTCGTGCTCTTCGTGGTGAAATAAAAAACCAAAATTCATTTACCAATAACCACGAAATTCATAGAGTACACGAAGAAAATCTTTAAAAAAACAAAAAACTTCGCAATTCTCACCTTTTGCGGCGAACATCTTAATTCTTTTGGTTTTCTTTAAATATCTTGCTGATTTATCTACAGCGGCCTGCCGAGCTGAATCATGTATACCGGGCCTTTTTCATCGATATAGTCCGGCTGGGAGACCGGCCAGGCAATGCCCATTCTGAACGACGACATGTTTGACCAGGCGATCTCCATCGTAGTGACCAGTTCTATACCTGCGCCTGTTATAGAGTCTCTCCACCTCATCCTATCCGCACATACCCCTGCATCTATAAATGTCCCCATATAAAGCCTGTGTAGGAACAGGGGCATGGTCTTGTATCCCTTCTGCAGATCGGCTAAAGGAAAGAGCACCTCGATGTTTGCGCATGCGGCCTTGCCCGCCTCTATGAGGTTGGGGTCATATCCCCGAACAGGGAAAAGCCGTGTATGCCTCTTGGTGAAATAGCCTTCCCCTACATCACCGCCTATACGAAAAGAGCCGTGGCCCGGCGTGTAGTCCGACCAAGTCTTACCTCCCCTGATGACACATGTAGCCGTGACTTCGCTCCCGATTGAAGCCGCTATACCGCCGTAGAGTGATTTTCGGCCTCCGGAAAAACAATCCAGGATCAGCCATGATCTTGTTGACCTGTATCGGTTCTTCAGCTCCAAGGTCCCCCAGATCTCTCGGCACCTCTCCTTTTCATCGGTAAGGTTCTCATAAGCCAGCCTATTTGCGGAGATCTCTATCCAACGTGCCCCGAACGGTCGGTGGTATACCTTTATGCCTATCCTCGATTCTTCTGTAGGGGGCGTCAGTTCCGGGTCATACGAGATAGGGTATCTCGTTACCTGCGCACCTGTGTTACGGACACCTGCGCCTGCACGCCAGGAGATATATTCCAGGTCATGAGAATATCTCATGGCAGCATTTGCTGAATATTTTCCGGATACGTCCCTGGTCTTTGTACCTATGCCTGCCTGAAAATCAGATCCGTTCGTATAAAAATCCGGCATGATATAATTCGGCAGGATGCTCTTTATCGGCGTATAATCTCTTGAATACGCCTCCGGCAAAGGTGCCTCTTCCACGACAGGTGCCTTATGACAGACAGGTGAGGCCTCTCCGGCCTCGTATTTTTCTATATTCCATCCGTTTCTGTCCAGATCCAGGTATGAATCCCCTCTGGGCAGCACCGCCGCGAATCTGGCCGTTGTTATCGACGTCATATCGGCAAGATGGATCTGAAAGGTCCCGGAGCGATTTGACGAAAACACAAGTTTATCTCCCTGCCAGCAGGGGTCCATCTCGATAGACAGCGTTTCTGTTATCCTGTGCCAGGTGCCCGAATATATCCAGATATCCCAATTGCCGCCGATATTGGCCGAGACCGCGATATCCCCCATATTATTCATTTCAGGGCCGGAGAGCGCAATTGCCCCTTCGGGAGCGGGTATCTTATCGTACAACCGATCCTTATCACCCGAAGGAACCAATATATACGGCACATGACCGGATCTCGAAACACAGACACCGCCTTCACCCGCATCCCACATATGGACACCCCTTTGCGATGCCGACAAACCCTTTCCCCTGTGGCCGGTTATAATAGATGCACCGCGGGGCGTGTATTCGGTGACCCAGATTATGCCCTTATCGTCACGGTAACCGTACCTGCCCCTTTTGCGCACCTTTTTTGTACCCGGATACATGCCGGATACATTCCAATAGACAAGCTCACCGGGCACATAACCGGTTATGAGCCTGCCAGTGTCTTTTATTACGGCCCCATCTCTTGCAAACCTTCTCCAAAGACCTGTCCAGGACTCCCCCAGTGTCTTTTTTGCCTTGAGGTCTATCTCGATGGGTATGATCCCGCGGCCGTGTACCTTTAAAAATTCTATGAGGCTGTCGCTACCCTTTGTATCACAGACCCATCTGATAAAAGGTACCCCGTATATCCTGTAGCCGTAGTGACCGGGCCAGACACCGGGATGGTTGCTTATCCTGGAGATGTCCGGAGGGAGCGATGTGTTGAATATTGCCTGATAAAAGGGATCCGGCCCGGCATTATTCGTATACATTGAATACTTAAGGGAACATATACCATCCAAGATCCAGGGCGGCAGGACAATATTCGGGGATACGATCTCTCCGAATACCATATGCGCACAGCCAGGTATGCCTGATCTCATGGAGTAGATACCCTGCAGGCAAAGCCCCTTGAACAGAAAATAAGTCCATGGGTCTTTCTCAAGATAACCGTCTTCGAGTACACCCGGGGCCCTCAACGGGATACGCACCTCGCGGTGCGGTATCATGTGCACCTTTGGTTCAGGCTCGTCCAGGTCTTTGTCCAGGATTATGTGTATGGGCAGCGTTACGGGCATGGCGTTTTCAGAGAGAAAGGATATGATCTTCGGGGCATCTCGAGACAGAGCAAGCGCGATCGCTTCTTCTCCGTCGGGGAAATATATGTAAATGCCTTCGATATTTATGTACTTTTGAGCATAGGCATCATCCTGGGGCATAAATATCAGGATACAGATAAATAATGCAGTGACATGTCTCATGCCGGGCTTTTTTTATCCACTGTAGCGCTGAGGGTGTGTGTATATATGAAATCTGTCGCCCTTTGCCCTGCAGATCAGGGTCAGCCCTGCCTGCTCGGCGAGCCTGACCCCCTCGTAGGTTGTGGCGGCCTTGCTTATTACGACAGGTATCCCAGAGTTGACTGCCTTGGAGATCATGCCTGCAGGCTGTCTGCCGGTACAGCCCAGGATGCACGAAGACAGGTCGATTCCATTCAGGATGGCATAACCTATTACCTTGTCAACAGTGTTGTGTCTCCCCACATCACTGCTCTTTGCAACGAGTTGCTTTTGAGAGATAAGCACTGAACAGTGTGCGCCTCCGGTCTTTTCCCAGAGTTCCGAGACAATACAGGAGATAGCCATATACACATCCTGCCTGTCTATGTTCAGAGACGAACGTATATTCGAATCAATAATACCCGAAGACATTCCACCGCTGGAGCCGGTTATGTATTCAACAGATCTCCTGACCCCTTGTCCATATACAAAAACGCTGAGGTTATCCAGGCGTACATTCTCGATGGATTCGACAAGGCCTTCCGAGATCAGAAAACCGACGCCGAGCTCTTTGAGTTGATGCGGACTTGCTACCAGTGTGGTGATGGGTCTGTCATTCAGATATATACAGACGGTATCCTCTTTACAGACCGTTTCCCTGCTTTCTTCCCGCACCTGATCCGCAACCAATATGGCGTCTACATTTGTTAGTGAATTTTCAATATCCTCTTTCATCATAATAACTATATAACATGAAACCCCTATTAATCGCTCGGATTAATCGATTTCCGTGTCTATCTTTTCGAGGCAAGCTCGTACAGACCGATGGCTGCGCTCTGCGCTACGTTCAGGGAGTTGAAGGGTCCTTTCATGGGGATCTTCGCCATGACATCGACCTCCTTTTGGATGACAGGCCTTGTCCCTGTATCTTCTCCGCCCAGGACAAGACCGATCTTATCGTATGCGGGGATATCCGATACAGGGGTTACAGAGCCTGCATCGAGGCCGATCAGCCAGAACCCGGCATCCTTTAATTCCCTGGCGCTAGCCCTCAGGTTCTTTACACGGGCGATTCCAGCGTGCTCGGTGGCACCGGCAGATGCCTTGACTACAGCAGGCGTTATAGATGCCGACCTGTTCTCCGGTATGACAATCCCGGCATCGGCCAACGCATAGGTCGACCTTATAATAGAACCCAGGTTTTGAGGGTCTTCTATAGTGTCAAGCAGCACGACAATCTTTTTATCCGTTATATCGGCAAGGCCGACATAAGGATAGGCAGAAACCCTGGCCGCTATACCCTGGTGATTCTTTGTCCTGAGCATCCGGTCCAGGTCCCCCCTGGGTGCATTGTGCACAGATATACCCTTTGAGAGAGAGAGTATATCACCGGGGTTCTGTCTTGAGATGATTATCTCTACAAATCTTCTACGCCCGGCCTTGAGTGCCTCTTTTACGGGATTCATGCCATATATGATTTCCATGGTACATGCTCATAGCACTTTTATCCCTGCAGGATCAAGAAACACATATCTGTCCATATCAGATAATACCCCCTTTTAGGCGCTATGCCGTATTAAAAAAGATTACTAGGGATCATAACAAAAAAGGGATCACGCATGGATGCCAAGATTTTCAAGCCAATCAAATGCTTGAAAACGAGGCTATTAAATGCAATACTCCGTGTTGAAAAAATTATGACAAAGGCGGTTTATTCTATGAGGAGCGACAAGACAAAAAAATCCATTGAAAAGGCACCGCACAGGTCTCTTATGAAGGCCTGCGGTTTTACGGACGAGGAGATCTCGAGGCCGTTTGTAGGCATAGTGAATTCGGCAAACGATATCATACCGGGTCATATACATTTGAATCAGGTAGCCCAGGCGGCAAAGGACGGGGTAAGGATCGCAGGGGGTACTCCCATGGAGTTTTCCGTAATAGGTCTATGCGACGGCATTGCAATGAACCACGCAGGCATGAGATATTCCCTGCCGTCCAGAGAGATTATCGCCGATTCCATCGAACTGGTAGCCATGGGGCACGCCTTTGACGCAATGGTGTTTGTAACCAACTGCGACAAGATAGTACCCGGCATGCTCATGGCATGTCTCAGACTCAATGTTCCTTCCGTAGTTATCTCAGGCGGGCCCATGCTTGCAGGCAACTATCGCGGCAAATCGGTTGACCTCATCAATGTCTTCGAAGGCATCGGTCAGCTCAAGGCGGGCAAGATAACCGAAAAGGAGCTTATCGATATAGAAAATTGCGCGTGTCCGTCTGCAGGATCTTGCGCCGGCATGTTCACCGCAAATTCCATGAACTGCCTCACTGAGGCGCTCGGGCTTGGCCTCCCCGGAAACGGTACAATCCCGGCACCGCTTTCTGAGAGGATACGGCTTGCCAAGCAGGCCGGTATAAAGGTCATGGAATTATTAGAAAAAAACATAAAGCCTAAGGATATAGCAACAAAGGCGGCCTTTAATAACGCCATCGCTGTCGACATGGCGCTGGGGTGCTCGACAAATACGGTTTTACACGTACCCGCAGTGGCGTATGAGGCGGGTATAGATCTGAGTCTTGACGATTTCGACAATATGAGTTCCAGGGTACCGCATCTGTGCAATCTTTCACCCGCAGGGCCCCACCATATCGAAGACCTGAACTATGCAGGGGGTATACAGGCGGTTATGAAACGCCTCGATAACCTTGGCGTAATCGATTCTGATGTATTGACCGTAAACGCCACAAAACTGAAAGATAATCTCGAAATGGCCGAGATAGTAGATGATGAGGTCATCAGGCCTGTTGACAATCCATACCACACCGAAGGAGGCATAGCCATACTCAGAGGAACCCTTGCCCCTGACGGAGCGGTAGTAAAACAGTCCGGTGTCTCACCCGAGATGATGAAAAGGACGGGCAAAGCCCGTGTATTCGACTCGGAAGAGGATGCGGTCGATGCCATCCTGTCCGGAAAGATCACCAGCGGTGATATCGTGGTTATCCGCTATGAAGGGCCTAAAGGGGGCCCGGGCATGAGGGAGATGCTCACCCCGACATCTTCTATTGCGGGTATGGGGCTTGACAAGGATGTAGCCCTGATAACCGACGGCAGGTTTTCAGGAGGCACAAGGGGTGCGGCCATAGGACACTGCTCCCCTGAGGCGGCCGAGGGAGGCCCTATCGCACTGGTAAAAGAAGGGGACAGCATAGAGATAGACATCCCGGCAAGGAAACTCGAACTGTTGGTGGATGCCGCGGAACTCTCTGAAAGAAAAAAACAGTTTAAGCCCATAGAGAAGAAGCTCACCGGGGTATTGAAGAGATATGCCCAGATGAGCCTTTCTGCCGACAAGGGGGCGAGGTACAAAGATTGATGAAAGAGGCGGGGTTCTGGAAAAGCCTTGACCAGCAAAGGGTCCAGTGTGAACTGTGTCCGCACCGGTGTGTTATCAAAAAAGGTGCCACAGGTATATGCGGTGTCAGAAAAAACGTCGACGGCAGGCTGTATTCGCTCGTATGGGGAAGGAGTATCGCTGCCAATATCGACCCCATCGAGAAAAAGCCCCTGTTTCATTTTTATCCCGGTTCCCTTGCCTTTTCTATCGCCACGGTAGGATGCAACATGAGGTGCGCGTTCTGCCAGAACAGCGATATATCACAATACCCGATCCTGACGGGCAGGATTGCAGGCGATGAACTCTTGCCCGAGAGCATAACAGATTCGGCAGCCGAGAAGGGATGCAGGAGTATATCCTATACCTATACCGAGCCTACGATCTATCTGGAATATGCGCTCGATACCGCAAGAAAGGCCCGTGAAAAAGGCCTCATGAATACCATGATCACCAACGGATACATATCGGTTGATGTTATCACCGGTGAATTGAAAGGCCTTATCGATGCGGCCAATATCGACCTGAAGGCCTTTACAGACGGTTTTTACAAAAAATTATGCTCGGCGAGACTTGCCCCGGTACTCGATGCGATAAAGGCATACCACGATGCCGGGATATGGATAGAGATCACGACACTCATCATCCCCGGGGAAAATGACTCTGCCGACGAGCTCAAGGATATCGCGTCTTTTATAAGGTCTGTCGACCCAGCCATACCGTGGCATATAAGCCGCTACTATCCGCGCTATAAATACGACAAGGCCCCTCCTACAACCATAGCCTCACTTGAGGCTGCTAGAGAAATCGGCCTGACCGAAGGGCTCTTGTTTGTATATACGGGTAATGTTATAGGGCATGTGGGTGAAAATACCTTCTGTCCGAATTGTGGAAAGACTATCATCAGAAGGAAAGGATTTTATATAGAGGAACAATCGATGCGCGCCGGCACATGCGCGCATTGCAACCATACAATACCAGGGAGGTTTTCATGAAAAACATCAATTTCATGCTCAAGGTAACGGATGCTAAAAAGGCTGAGGTCAGAAAGGCGCTCAAGGAAGCAGGCATCAAGGTAAGGTCTTTGAGCGAGGCATACTCTGAAGAAATAGATAATGATTCGGAAAACAAAGAAGATGCCGGTAAGCAGCAAAATGGCTAAAAAGGAATTTGCGCACAAAATCAAACCGGCATGGGAGATCCTCAAGGATAAAGACCGTGACATAGATTCCTATATCACAAAGTACATGGATTTCATCTCCAGGGTAAAGACCGAGAGGCAGGCGGCTGCCTATATTATAGACAAGGTCGGGGCGAACAAAGATATCCACGTCGTCAACAACAGGGGGAAGGCGATAGCGCTTTGCCGCAAGGGTAAACTCCCCATGAAAGAGGGCGTCAGGATCGTTGTTGCCCACCTGGACAGCCCGAGGCTCGATCTGAAGGCAAACCCACTGTATGAAGACACGGACCTGGCCATGCTCAGGACCCATTACTACGGCGGCATAAAAAAATATCAGTGGCTTGCAAGGCCGCTGGCCATACACGGCATCATCGCAAAACAAGACGGCAGCATGATCGAGGTCTCTATCGGGGAAAACGACGATGAACCGTGTTTCATGATAGAAGACCTTTTGCCGCACCTGGCTGGGAAGGTACAGTCCTCCAAGAAGGTCAGCGATGCATTCCAGGGTGAAAAGCTCAATATCATCTTCGGGTCCAGGCCGGATCTTAAGGCCAAGGAAGAAAAGGTCAAGGGCAATATCCTTGCCCTGCTGAATGAAAAATACGGGATCGTGGAGCAGGATTTCGTGTCCTCCGACCTGGAGATAGTACCTGCCGGACCAGCCCGCGAGGTGGGTCTTGACAGGTCATTGATAGGCGGTTACGGACAGGATGACAGGGCCTGTTCATGGGCGGCGGCAGAGGCCATTGTCAGTGCAAAGGATATCCCATATACCACACTCGCTGTTCTGTATGACAAGGAAGAGATAGGCAGCGAAGGCAATACCGGAGCAAAAAGCATATTCCTGGAAGAGGTGTTATGGGAGCTCTCCGAGTTATATAAAGAGGATATTATCCCTTCAAGGGTACTGTATAAAAGCAGGGCAATATCAGGAGATGTAAACGGTGCGCTGGACCCGGAATATCCGGAGGTGCACGAAAAGACAAACGCAGCAAAACTGGGTTATGGGGTATGTGTCACAAAGTTCACGGGCTCGCGCGGAAAATCGGGTTCTAATGAGGCCCATGCAGAATATGTGGCATGGATCAGGTCTATACTGAACAGCAATACCATACCCTGGCAGACCGGGGAACTCGGCAAAGTAGACGAGGGCGGGGGCGGCACCGTGGCCAAGTATCTCGCCGAATACGGGATGGACATCATAGATATGGGCCCTCCCCTGCTTTCTATGCATGCACCCTTCGAGCTCTCTTCAAAGGCGGACATCTATTCCACATGGCTTGCATATCGCTCTTTCATGGAGGAAAAATGAGGGATAAGATCCTTGCTCACGTCGGCTCGCTTCTTGGCGGGCTGGTCCACAACCTCAATACACCCCTAATGTGGGTGATGGGCAGGTCCCAGCTTCTCCAGGCAAGAAACGACAGGCTGGAGATGCTCCGTGATATGCCTGATGACGAGTTCAACGTAATCAAGGAAAAAAACATCAAGGACATCTCTTCTATTCAGGAGGGCGCGGACAAGATAGACCATATGCTCAAGGCCATAGGCTATAAGATACAGATGGTCAACGAAGGATTTACCTCTTTGGAACTAAAAGAATACATCAATAGGGAGGTAGACTTCCTGATGTCCGACATGCGCTTCAAGCATGAGACAAAACTGGATGTCTCGCTCGATGATAGGTCGTATTACGTCAAGGTGGATTATAATTCACTATCCTATGCGATAACCGGCATCATCAACATCATCCTTGGCTCGACAGAAAAAAACAGGTCACTCAACATTGCGCTGCACAACGGCCTGATAAGGATATCATGCCCTCAGATAAACCTCACAGACGAACTTAGGGATGAAATAGATTCCGCCTGCAAGCCTCTGGAAGAGGCTGCGGGGATATATATCGATACAGCTAACGGTTTTGAGGTCTCTATCGGGCTGAAGGATCTTTGATGTCTTCCGGACGCTATATAACCTGTCCGTCATGCGGGCATAAGATAAAGCAATACAGAAACCCCGTACCTACGGTTGACATCATCATAGAATACAACGCCGGAGTGGTACTTATACTGAGGAAAAATCCGCCACCCGGATGGGCACTTCCCGGAGGTTTTGTCGACTACGGGGAAAACCTTGAGAATGCAGCGGCCAGGGAGGCACGTGAGGAGACCAGCCTGGAGCTTGTCGATATGGAGATGTTTAATGTATATTCCGAACCTGATCGCGATCCCAGAGGGCACACCATCACGACCGTTTTCACGGCAAAGGGCACGGGTGTTCTCAAGGCACAAGACGATGCACTCAAGGCCCGGGTATTCAGCCTCGATGAACTGCCCGACATGATCGCATTCGACCACGCAAGGATCATCGAGGATTATATTATCTCAAGAAAAGGACAGGGATTATCATGAAAACCCGGAATATATACCTGATTGACGGAAGCTCTTATATCTACAGGGCATTTTACGCCATGAGAAACCTCTCCACATCAAAGGGCATGCCTACAAATGCGATATACATACTGTCGCGCATGCTTATCAAGCTGATAAAGGAAGAATCCCCTCAGAAGATATGTTTTGTCCTGGACTCTAAGGGGCCTACCCATCGTCATGACATGTACGAGGACTACAAGGCGACCAGGCAAAAAATGCCCGAGGACCTGCAGGCCCAGTTCCCCTACATCATAAGGATAATAGAGGCACTCGGAATACCGATCGTCCGGCGGGAGTCTCTCGAGGCAGACGATATCATAGCCACCCTTGCAAGAAGATACGGCGGGACATCGGAAAAGGTGGTCATCATCTCGGGAGACAAGGATCTCATGCAGTTGGTGAATGAAAACACTACGGTGTGGGACACGCTGAAGGACAAGGTCTACGGCCCTGATGAGGTCAAGGAAAAATACGGGGTATACCCCGAGTATATTGCCGACCTCCTGGCCATCATGGGAGACAGTTCGGACAATATCCCCGGCGTTGCCGGTATAGGCGCAAAAGGTGCCGTAGCACTGATAGACTCCATGGGGCATCTCGATAACATCCTGAGCAATATCGAGTCTGTATCGCAAAAGCGATACAAGAAGGCCCTCCAGGAAAACATAGACAGCGCGCGCACAGGCTACGAACTTGTACGCCTCGACAGGGATGCAGACCTCGGGACTGAAATCATCGAAATCGACATGGAACAAGGCGATCAAGATTTGCTCAACAGCATCTTCAAAGAGCTCGAATTCAGGGCCATGATTGAGGAGACAGGGCAAGACAAGGCAAATAAAACACCCGATGTCTTTGAGGGCAAAATAGAGTATTCTCCCTTACCGGACCTGCCAGGCGGCGTTTTGGCCGGGATGTACATCCTCGAGAATACCGCCTCGGCCTTGATCATGGATGATACGGTATATATCTGCAGAGACAGGGGTGCATATCTCGATATATTGAACAGGCCGGGGTTGAATCTTTGCATGCACGATGCAAAAAGGGCACTGGTAGAGGCAAAGAGATCGGGCATACATAAAGGCTGCAGGTGTTTTGATACCATGCTTGCCGCCTACTGCATAGATGCAGCCTCGGGCACGGTAAGCCTTGAAGACCTGTCTCGCGCATATCTCGGCAGGGATATCAGGGGTACAAAAGACATGCTCGGTTCGGGCAGGAATGCCAGAAAGATGGCAGACCTCGATGACAAGGAGATAGAATATCACCTTGCTACTCACGTCAATGCACTTGTCCCGCTTAAGGAAAGACTGCAGAAAGAAATAACAGATGTCGGCGTGGAGAGGATATATTCGGAGATAGAGATCCCGCTGCTGGATGTACTCGCAGGTATGGAGGCCAGGGGCGTCTTTGTAGACAAGGGGCTTCTATCCGAGATCTCAAAGGAGATCAGCTTTCATATCGAGGGCATGGAGGAAAAGATCTATTCGCTCTCCGGCAGACCCTTCAATATCAATTCCCCGAAACAGCTAGGTGAAATATTGTTCGAAGAGATGGGACTGCCCATAGTGAAAAAGACCAAGACGGGTTATTCTACGGATTCGAAGGTCCTCGGGTCCCTTGCTGCAAGACACGAACTCCCAGGGCTCATTCTTGATTACAGGAGCCTTGCCAAACTCAAAAACACCTATGTGGATTCGCTTCCGGGAATGATCGATCCTGTCACGGGAAGGGTACATACACGGTTTAATCAGGCGACCACGGCCACGGGCAGGATCTCATCGTCGGAGCCTAATCTCCAGAACATACCGATCAGGACAGACATGGGCAAACGCATAAGGGAGGCCTTTACAGCCCCGGAAGGATTCAAGATCCTCAGCGCAGACTACTCGCAGATAGAGCTAAGGATCCTGGCCCACATAACCCGTGACAAGACCCTGATCGAGTCTTTTGCAAACGAGATGGATATACATGCCCGCACGGCAGCCGAGGTCTTTGACATACCCCTTGAAGAGGTGAGCGAAAATCAGAGACGCCAGGCAAAGACCATAAACTTCGGCATCATATACGGCATGGGCCCGCACAAACTCTCCGGCGAACTGCGCATAAAACGCGATGTGGCAAAGAGGTATATCGAAAGCTACCTCGCCAAGTACCCGGGGGTGGGGAATTATATGCAGACAGTTTCAGAGAACGCCTCAAAAGACGGCTTTGTAACGACGATCCTGGGCAGGAGAAGGACCATACCCGGCATCAACTCCCAGAACTTCAACGAGCGGGAGGGCGCAAAGCGCATAGCCATAAACACCCCGATACAGGGAAGCGCGGCAGACATAATCAAGATAGCCATGGTAAGGATACATGAACGGCTCAAGACCATGAGGAGCTCTATGATTATCCAGGTACATGACGAACTTGTATTCGAGGTAGCAGATAGCGAGGTCGAAGAGCTGAGCACCATGGTAAGCCACGAGATGGAAAACGCCTACCCGTTAAACGTCCCGCTCAAGGTGGATATAGGCATCGGCGACAACTGGGCCAGGGCGCATTGATATACGACCGGGATAATCCCGGTTCACAGATCATTATTGATCCGGACCGAGCCATAACTGACATTGGCATCACTGAACAGCTTCTCTCCGATAGCGTATGCCTTTTTCTCATAGCGCTCTTTCTTGCCTTTGACATTTTTAAACCTCGAATCCGTATAGACCAGTTTTGCCACGATATCCGCCCCGATCTTCCTGGTATAATTACGCAATGCCCGTATGGCGCCCTTGCTCTCGTCTATGATCATGGTATAGGGCCATGGAGCTGTGCAGGCAGAGACAAAGACCGCCTTTTTGCCTGTAACCCCTTCTCGGGGTCCGAAGCCCAGAGGCAACCTGATACCCAAGATGACCTTGCCGTTACCGCCGTGAGAAATAACCGATCCGCACTGTCGGTCGAAAAAGGTCTTCATGATACCGGGCACATTGGACCAGTAGACAGGCGCGGCCAGGATCAGGGCGTCGGAGGCCTTGACCTTTTCAAAGATGGCGTTGAAATCATCCTTTAGCACGCAGCAGCCCTTTTTTTCACACGCCCAGCAGCCGATGCAGTAATCCATCTTGTAATCGTACAGGTTGATCAGCTCGGCATCATGACCGTTTGATGCCGCTCCTTCGAGCACCTTGCTTGCAAGTGTGCTGACAAGCCCATTTTTCCTCTTTGTTGCAACAACAGCAACGATCTTTTTTTTATCCATTATGTTTCTCCTTTATCCTGGCGGCAAGTTTTTGGGCATTAAACACACGGCCGTGGGCAGGATAGATGCGTCTTGCCCCACGGTTCATCAGTTTTTCCCAGCTCTCGTACACCTCATCGATGTCGGTAACCAGTATGGGCCGGTATCCGGGCAGGCAAAGGTTCATGAAGTTCATGGCTGCATCGCCCACGATCGCGCTGTGATTATCGAGCAGTATCGAGATGGAATCATGCGTATGACCTGGTGTAACGATGATGTCGCCATCTATGCCGATGCCGCGCAAATATGCAGTATCATCCCCGGATATGACATGGTCTTTCCCGGATACAACTACTGGAGGGTATGTAAAATCATGTATAAGGCCGTATGCAGATACCAGACAGTTCACGCAGGTGTTTACAGGCCGTGAAATGTCTTCGTTGATGCCCTTTTCCAGGTATGGCAGGGCCATTTCATGTACTATCAATACTGCGCCGGTATCTTTGATAAGCCGTGATGCAAAACCGGCATGGTCATCGTGGTGGTGGGTAAGAAGGAGATATCTGATATCCGAGATATCGATACCCAGGCTATTAAGCCCGGCCGTGAATGCGTCATATTCGCCGGGATAGCTTGTATCTATGAGAAGGAATCCGCCCGCACACCTGATCAGATAGCTATTTGTCACCCCGGTCTCTACAAACAACGGTTCATTGCCCTCAAATGAACCGGCATCCTTGTACGGCCTACATGTGGTGCATCCTCCTATGTTAGAACCAACGCACGCACCGAGTGCAGCGGTTGTCATTGCCTTTGCCAGAAAATCCCTCCTGGTTACGCCTTTTTTTGATCCCGACATGCCAGAACTCATTTTCGCTCGGACCCGGGCAAAAGCGCGATAAAGGGTATGCCCACGCAGGCAATACCAGCGCACACCAGAAAGGCCGCATGCATGCTGTATATATCGCTGATAGCACCGATAACGAGGATTACGCTAGCCCGGATCGAAAAGCCTATGGCCATGTATGTCCCGTTTGCCGCGGCCCTGTTGGCGCCCGCGTTTTCCATCATAACGGCCATGAGAACCGGTCCGGTGGCGACCGTGGAGAGACCCAGCAGAAGAAGCACAACAAAAAGCGTAGCGCCCTGAGCAAAGATCATCGCAAACATCATGAGAGGGGATACTATAGCTGCTGCCAGCAGCACCTTTCTCCTGCCGATGATATCGCTTATGGTCCCTGATAAAAATACCCCCACAACACCTGCTGCCTCGTATACGGTCAACGATATCCCGGAAAACCACAGGCTGTGGCCCTCACCGTAGAGAAAGGTCGGGAGGTACGTGGTAATGGCCGATGCCATGAATGATCTCGCAAACAGGATGCCGAACACCCCTATGATGATGATCTTCATCTCCTTGAACATCGAAAGGATCGACGCGTTTGCCTTTTCCTTGACCGACTCACGGATCTTGGCGAACCTCCACCACAGGACAATAGATGCACCCCAGCCCATAAACATGAGCTGCCACATGCCGGACAGACCCAGATTGGATACCGCCCATACAGCCACAATCGGGCCTGCGGTCCGGGAAAGCTCACCGCCTACCATAAACAGACTCATGCCCCTGCCTATCCTATTTCCCGACATCTGGGCCGCTATGACCGGTGCAGATACGTGCAGCGCAGCCACACTTATGCCGACCGCGAACATGGTTGCACAAAGAAGACCGAATGACGGGACAAGGCCTATAAGGCACATGAATGTTGCTGTAAGGGCAGGAGATATTATCAGAAGATACCTCTTCAGATTTCTCCTGTCAGCAAAGGCCCCGATAAAGGGGTTGAAAAGAGATGGCAACTGCATAAAGACCGTAAGCGAGCCTGCCTGGGTGAGCGAGATCCCCAGGCCCTTTATGATCAGCGGTAAGATCGGAGCCAGAAAGCTCGTATATATATCGTGTATGAAATGGACCCCTGCAATGGCCACGACCTTGTCTGTCTGGAACTCACCTGTGTCTTTCGAGCCTTTTATATTATCCTGCTGCATATTTATTACCGGGCGCCTTTTTCCGAACACACATAGTCCACATCTCAGCTTCGAGCAAGATTCACAAGCGCCTCTTTATCCAAGGTGATGATGGTCCTGCCATTGACCTTAATAACCCCCTGTTCGGATATCTTTTTCAACGTACGGGAAAGGGTCTCCGGAGAAGATCCGAGCATCTTTGCCAGTTCTCGATGTGAAATCGTCAACTCCAGGACATTTGCCCCCGAGCTTTCATTCCTTGTGCTCGAAGTCAGTATATAACTTGCCACCCTTTGGGTTATCTCCTTGAGGGAAAGTGCTTCCGCCAGGACTATAGAATCCTTGAGCTTAAAAGAAAGCTCGTGGATAATATTGAAAAGTATCCTTGGATCATCATCCGCCATGTCATCGATGATCTCGCTCGGCAGAAAAAGGATCTCTGTCTTTTCCATTGCCATTGCATTTGCAGGGAATATCGAATCCGTAAAGGCCGCACACATGCCGAAGGCCTCCCCGTCCCTGAATATGTAGAGGATCTGCTCTTTTCCCTTTATAGAGCTTTTGAACATCTTGACCTTTCCCCTGACCAGGATAAACAAGCCCTTTGTACTGTCTTTTTCACTGATGATCATCTGAGAGCGCCGATAGGTTTTTTCCCTGACGGCTTCTGCGATCTTTTCTAGCTGTTTATCACCCAACCCCTTGGACAAGGAGATCGATCCGAGAAATGCCATAATGTCCATGATCCTTTTTCTCTGATAATAGGTGGCCATTGTCAACATATTCTATCGGCCATTACAGATAAATACATCACGGAATGTGATTAATCCAGACCCGTTGACCTATATCAATGATCAATTCAGACCAAGGTGTTAATAGAAACACAAAGGAGATAATCTATGAAAGCTGACATAGTCGTAATCGGCGGAAATCCTGCAGGCGGCACAGCTGCAGTAACCGCAAAAAAATTCCACAAAGACAAATCCGTCCTTGTTATAAGAAGGGAACCAGAGTCGCTTATCCCCTGCGGCATACCGTATACCCTCAGTATGCTTGACAGCGTGGATGACGGCATCAAACCCATTGTTGCAGCGAAAAAGGCCGGTGTTGAATATCTATTTGGTGAAGTCACAACTGTTGATTTAAAACAGAAAACCCTAACCTTGCAGACAAAAGAAAATATCGAGTTTGACAAATTGATATTTGCAACCGGATCAAACCCTTTTACACCTCCGATACCCGGCAATGATTTAAAGGGTGTGGTGACGATCCGTAAAGAGATAGAATACATAAAAAAGATCAACGAGTCCCTGAAAGATATCGAAAAGGTTGTCGTCATAGGCGCCGGATTCATTGGTGTAGAAGTCAGCGACGAACTTGCCAAAAGCAACAAAAAAGTCACCTTGATCGAAGCAATGGACAGTATACTCCCACTAGCCTTTGACAGAACATTTGTTGATCCTGTCAAAAAAACCCTTGTTGAACATGGCGTAACCATTAGGACCGGTGAAATGGTAGATTCTATTATTGATGAGGGCGGCAAGGCCTCTGGAGTAAGGCTTAAAAACGGAGAAACAATAGAAGCAGAAATGGTAATCCTCTCGATAGGGTATCGTCCAAACTCAGGACTTGCCAAAGATGCAGGGCTTGAAATAGGTAAATTTGGTGGCATAATCGTGGATGAATATCTTCGCACCTCTGAGAAGGATATCTTTGCCGTAGGAGACTGTGCAAACCATAAGGATTTCTTTTCCCACAAGACATCTAACATAATGCTTGCTTCTACAGGTGCTTCAGAGGCAAGGATTGCCGGAATGAACCTTTACGATCTAAAGGTGGTACGTCAATCTAAGGGGAGTATCGCGATCTTTTCCTCTTCGCTCGGAGACATCTCTATTGCTGCAGCAGGTATGACTGAAATGGCAGCAGTTGAAGAAGGTTTCGATGTTGTTGTAGGACAAAATAATGGCAAGGATCATCACCCGGGCAAGCTCCCCAATTGTTCCGATCAATCGGTAAAGATGGTTTTTGCTAAAAAAAGCGGCCTTTTTCTCGGTGCTCAGATTATAGGAGGCCAATCGACCGGTGAAATGATCAATATATTGGGGCTTGCACTTCAAAAACACATGACCGCAGCCGACCTGTCTGTCTTACAATATGGAACGCATCCAATGCTTACAGCAGGGCCCGGATTATACCCTATTGTGTCATCTGCAATAGATGTCTTGTGCAAGATGGATTTTTGAACATAGGTCATGACATCATTGCAGGAGATAGCCCGCAATTCTTAGCCGGCCATCTCCCAGACATACAGCGTATGGATATCTTATAGTTTACAGGCACTCTCGCCGAATATCCTGGTCCCTATCCTCACCATGTTCGCCCCTTCGAGTAACGCAATGTGGTAGGTATTTGTCATGCCCATGGAGAGATACTTCATCTCCACATTGGATAACTCCATCTTTTTTATCTGATCGAATATCTCTTTTGTTTTCGTAAAATATGGCCTGGAATCTTCAGGATTGCCAAACCTGGGCCCCATAGTCATAAGCCCCATAATCTTTACATTCTTCAGGCCTGAGATCTCTCTTACCAATGCCGGTGCATCTTCGGGCATAACACCAGATTTTTGCGGTTCTTTGCCGCTGTTTATTTCTATCAGTATCGGCATCACCTTTTCTATATCCCGGCATTTCCGGTCAATGCCTTGAGCTATCTCGAGAGAATCGACCGTCTCTATCATATCGAACATCTCTAGCGTCTTTCTTCTGAGCAGGTCATGCTTCTGCCTGGCAGCGATCCCTATGAAATGCCATTTTGCCCTCTCTCCTACTTCCGGATAGACCTTCTTTGCCTCCCCGATATAGTTCTCGCCGATGATCTTCACCCCTGCCTCGATCGCCTCGATAATATCCTGGGGGGTCTTTTGTTTAGCCGCTGCAACCAACTGCACGCCCTCGGGCAATTCATCCAATATATTCTTAACGTTTTCTTTAATCATACAGATCCCCTTTGTGCTACAAATCTTCCCTTATCTCTCCATCCGGCAACATATTGTCAGGATGATACCTGCCGCTTTCTTCCAGCTGATACCGGATGCAACCTTTGTTACGGACCAGACAATAGTTTTCTATCCAGTATCTCTCCAATTTTCCGGAGAGGGCATATTCCCTGACCGGGCAGGCATAATACCATTTACAGGGTCTTATCTTCCCATTTTTTATCAATTCGTCCCATCCCCTGGTCCTATATTGATCAAAACCGACCCTCCCCTTTGCATAAGCATCATGCCAGTCATCATCTACAGGAAGCCATTGATAAAGTTCTTTCCGCCAGGACTCTAGATACAGTGGCGCCCTCTCCATGAAATCCGCGGCGCTCAATACCTGATTCCGGCATGCATCCTTCAACTTTGCCAACCAGCTAACCCCTTCGGCAGACCTCAAGAGGTGGTGGTCGACAACCAGTGTCCCTACATTTTCACAAAGCCTGAGCGCGTTTTCCCACGCATTGAGCCTTTGCCTTTCAAACGATACATCCCCGTATAGATATAAGGGCGGGCCCGAGGCCAAAACGATATCGGGCCTCCATGAGATAATCTTGTCTATTGTTTCGCTGTCTACTAGCTGGATATCAGAGGCATGGACAAAAACGTTTTTCTGCTCTTCGATCCTTACCATCATTACGTCCCTGACCTTCCCGGCAGGTGCTCCGTGGGGGACAGGTCGGGAAAATTCAAGGGGTCCTTCCTTCATTCCTTGCGCATCTATCAGGTCTTTATTTAATGCAAAAGCCAATTCCTTGCTTCTTCTTAGCTGAGTAAAGGAACTGTCTGCCGTTTCCTTGGACCAGATCCGGCATTTACAAAGGGAGTCTTTAACCTCGTTTATACCCAGCTGATATGGATTCGGATTGAGTAAAGGACAATGGTCCCCATCAAAATGAGTGATTACAACATCGCTCGCATCCCCTACTTCCTTGATGATCCTGTCTCTGATCCCTGCCCCTGTTGCGACCTGAAAAGGATGCGGCAAGAGGGAGTAACGCGACCAGCCCAGGGCTATGCCGGGATCGATGATGATCTTTCGATCCTTTAATTCAACAGAGCAGGCAAGCCCTCGAACCCCCAAAGATTCAGCACCCAGGATTTTGATGATCATTCTTGTCTGACTTTCTAATAGGCTATGTAGTTTTATTGGTGCTTACATTATGTTGCGACCCGAATTTCATACTCACCCACTATATTACCCGCATGGATATGTTGCAAGGTCTGATTTCAAACTGCATACAGGCACTGCGCTAACAATTATTTTACCCTATTACGATTATATGATATGAACTGATAAGAATACAGGCTGGACACAGATACAGCAAAACAATAAAGGCATGGAGGACTTATGGATCTGCTCATTGCATTCAGTACGGATGATGAAAAAAACTTCAACAATGACCACTTCGGCATGGCAAGCCTTTTCCATGTATACAGATTCTCGCAGGGCAAAGAGAACTTTGTTGAAAAAAGGGAAAATCCTAAATTCCAGGAGGATGAGAGCCTGAAGCACGGAGACCCAAAAAAGGCGCAGTCCGTTTCTTCGGCCTTGAAGGGTATCGATGTCATCGTGGGCAGAAAAATGGGCCCAAATATTGTCAGACTCTTAAAAGATTTTGTGTGCATAGTAGCCAAAACAGATCTAATCGATGATGCCGTTACACTCATCCATGAAAACATGGAGAGGATCATTCATGAAAAGGCACAAGGTGAAGACAGAAAACATATCGTTTTAAAACCTTCCGATTAGAGATTTTTTTCATCACATGCGCTATTGTATCAACCTGATGGTAAAGGGGTATCGATACTTTTCATCGTTACTTGTCTTTACCGTAGCGATAATAGTCAGAATGATATCCGCGACCACTATAATACCTACAACGGGATAGAGAAAAATACCGATCAGTAAAGGGGTGAACCCTACTGCCAGAATAGTCATTGCTATGCCGTAGATCGACATGGAGATCTGAAAGTTCATTGCCTCTTTTCCCAGTTCATCAACATGCGGGAATTCATTCTTTTTGAAAAGCCATATAATAAAAGGCCCCATGATATTGCCCAGCGGTATCCCCAAAAGGGCGATCAATGCGCTTAGATGAACAAGCATACACCACGTGCGCTCCTTGTTTTCATTGTTTTCTTCCATACTGTTCTCCTTGGTTATATTTGATGCCTGATCTTTGCCCAGACCATCCCCAATGCCTCGTGAAAGGCCCTGTCTGCCTTGGAAAGGCTTTCCGCTCCGGGGTGATACAAGCCTGGATGTATGCCCTTGCCCGATTTTACTGTGTGACCGGTCGGCACGGCAACAGGGTTCATGCCCAGCTTGTAAAAAAGGGCCATGGACCTGGGCATGTGATACGCCGATGTCACAAGAAGAAACGGTTCATCCTTTACTATATCTTTTATGATAACAGCCTCATCCTTTGTATCTCTCGACTCCTTTTCGATGATGATATCTTGTCTATCTATGCCCAGATCGCAGGCTATGACGGCCATGATCTCGGCATTGGGGATCGTGTCGAAGACAGCACCTCCGGAAAGGACGAGTTTCGATCCGGGGCACCTCCTGTGCATGCGTATACCCTCAACAAGCCTTATAAGAGTTTCAGCCCCTGCCTGGCTGGTTACAGGAAGATCAGGGTCTGATACGTGTCCACCCCCGAGCACTACCACGAATCCGAATCCCTTGCCGTCTATTCGACAATCTGCAACATCCCGAACCTGAATAGCCGCAGGTTCATACATCCCCTCAAATGGTACTACTAAACAGTCTGAAAAAAATTCTATGCTCAACAGATACAAAAATACTACGCCGATCGTTATAACCACCTTTGCGCTACGCTGTCTCTTGGTAAACCATAACAATATAAGCCCTGCAGTACATATAATGAAACACAGAGACAACGGCATAAAAAACTGTGACAAGATCTTTTTGAACAAAAACATGGATCATCCTCCCTGACCCGGAAACCCGCCAGACATAATTGCATCCTTTCCTCCGAATCCGTTATCCCATAACCTTAAGAACACAAAATACCTATTGACTTTTACCGGCTGGATATTATCATAAAGTTGTGTCGGGTTTAAAAACATATCTTACAACACTAGAATTTTTTATAGAATGTAAAATCTATCTTTTCTTCGTTCAACTTCAATCACTTGCATGTCTGTTCCCGTCAAATTATAAAACACACGGAGGCCGGGGATGAAAAATCGAAGAATGAACAAGCGTTATAACGTAGCTGGCAGGATCGATGCCGTCATCACCTACAGCGACAACCTCAAAAGTCCTAAGAAGGGGGTGGTAAACAACATCAGCAGCCAGGGATTGTTCATGGATAGCGATACCCTCCTTGACAAAAATGCCTATGTAAATCTAAAACTGGATGCAAAAAAACTTCTAGGCAAACCCCTTAGAGTACAAGGCTTTGTGGTCAGGACGAATCACAACGGCATGGGCATACAATTTACACATACCGAATATGACGATATCACCGCCATATTGAGCAGTTAGGTTTAATATCCGACAGGCGACCTTCTCTCAGGCACATATACATCCGACTCTGCACCCTCATTCCACAGAAGGGAGACATAAAGGTTGCAATAGCAGCTCCCATAGTCTTTAACATCAGCCGATCTGTATATACATGGGCAGATAATATCCTTGTCTTTTTCATGATCACCAGTGCCCAGCCTGCACGGACAGGACATGTAACCATAGCGTTTCTTGTTTAGAATAAGCCCTTCAAGCAGCTCAAAAACACGTTTTTTGTCCTTGTTGAAATAGAACCCTTTGGGTTCCTGGATCTTTCTTAACGTCTCAAAGAGTCTCTCGATATCATTTATAGGCTGAAGCGCCTCACGAATCTTGTCTTCCCTGAATCCGATAATGACCTTATCCTTTATAAGGATCGTCGGAAAGGAAATGGAAGGATTATATTGTCTCATATCTTCTATAACCGCCTCCCGCTTGTCGCCTTTAAGAAGGTCGACGTCCGAATGATCATAGCTGACCCCGAGGCGGTCCAATAATTCCTTCGTGGCACGGCAATGACTGCACGTGCTCAATGTAAAGAGCTTTACCGGCTTTGACATATTATCCTCCAACAATTCTATACAAATATAAATAGGGGTCACATAATAAATATAAAGGGGGTATCAAATCTAGGATGAACCCTAAAAAGGCTTACCCATGCTATGGCAACATGCCATATTCCAAAGGATCTGTTCAATCTTTTTATTGGGATCTCTTCCATAGGATGTCCTGACTCGATTTGTTCATCAGGGTCCCTCCGTCATTAGACAAGTATAGAAACGTGAACATATTCTGCACACCTGATTCGTCATTCGCATATATCCTGCACCGCAAGCTGTTGTATAGATGGCCTTTTTCCGTATCCACCTTTACTATACTATAGGCATGTTCCTCTTTGTCTTTGATGCCCATGATAATGGTATCGCACGAAATATCGATGTACTCACCCATATATGCCTTGTCACTGGTCGACCAGATCCCTTCCAGGGCCTTTATCGATGCCGAATCATCCGAACACTGCATTAAAAATACAGACATAAAAAACGCTGTCATCAAATATAGAAGACTCTGTCTCATAAATTTTCCCCCTTTATACCCATTCGGAAGAAGGCTGCAAACGGACCGTGATCCCGGGCTTTTAAGGGATATGATCTTGCCTTTATTGAATAATCGCCATTGGCGATTATTCCGCTATTCAGATAAGATCTATGGCCAGCCCTACATACGATCCGTTATAGGCCCTTATGATATCATCCCAGCTGGGTTCTTCATTGATTGAATCGTCCGATAAACCGTCCTGCCCCATACTGTAAAGGTCATAGTCCCGATTCAGACGATGTACGTCCCTGAGCTTTCGGATCTGTTCATCATCGGGTTCATCCTCTATATTAAGGTAATAAAATGGTCTGCCCCATGGATCTTTCAGTCCGGCCTTCCCTATCTGATCAAGCGTATCCGGATACCTGCCCTTTTCCGTATAGTATTTTTCCACAACAAGCTCGATCTGTGTAAGCGTTGATACGGCCAGCAGAGCACGTCTTTTATACACATAGTCCTTGTACATAGGTACTGCAATACATATAAGAATCCCTATTATCAATGCCACGAGCAACAATTCCACCAGTGTAAAACCAAGCTTTCCAGAGGTTAAACCTTTAACATGCTCGCTTTTCATTTTATTGCCGGTTAGATTCGAACCTATATAGTTAAGCATCTCTGTCATAATTGTTACCTTATATACCATGTATCCCTCTAATGTATAATCATTTTTCTATCAATAAAACAGCACTCTCGTTCTATACTCGGATCAGAAGGCATAAAAGATAATGTCTTCAATAAAAGGCCTAATACCGCCATTTCAACAAGATCTGAAAATAGTGTCATCTCGGGTTAATCATCCGCGAATAAATGCCGAAAGGAGAAAGAAGGTGTACAATCATAGTATGACATGAGGAAATCATAATTATGGAGATACTACCATGAAAAATAAAGAAATACTCCTGACAAGCCTTATATTCTTCATCTTTACCTTACCATTGTTTGGAGACGATACGGATATCTTTTCCGGGACATCGATCAGCGTAGAGCCCAATGTACTGATCCTTCTCGATACGTCCGGTTCAATGGTCGAAGACGATAAAAAGGTCTCCACCTCGGTCTATGACCCCTCCTATACCTATTATAATGACCTTGAAAACAAGGACAAAAACAGCAACAAAGACGACTCTGACGTTGTATACTTCATCTGGAAGGAGCCGAACAAGGAGTGGGAGAAATCGAACTTCAACGAGCTGACAGAAGACATTAATTACATCACCTGCGCCGAGGCAAAGTCCGCCCTTCGGACCTACGGCTACTGGATGGGCTATATGAGCGAAGAGCCTACCGCACTGGGGGAATGGCCGTGCGGTGACTCCGACAGCGGGGTTATGAAGCTTTACATGGGAAACTACAGAAACTTTCAGGTAGCACCTGATACCGTTAGCACTAGCGAATACAGAGAGACCATCGCCAGAGGCGTCATAAAGAATCTTATCCACTCCCTGGACGATACTGTTGCCAGGATGGGCCTTATGAAATTCGACGACGAGGATGACGGCGGCAAGATGGTCCTTCCTATAGGAGCGACTGATGCACAATTCGACACGGTAATAGATAATACTGCAGTGAACGGGCCCATAGCATCAAAGGGTTCGACCCCTGTTGCAGAGGCACTTGCAGAGGCCGGAAGATACTTTGTAGGGGCAACTCCGTGGGCAAGCTATGGGGGCAATGATTACCAGACATCCACCTATCTTTCTGGCGACAAATACATATCGCCTGTCCAGTGGAGATGCCAGAAAAACTACGTCATCATCATCAGCGACGGCCTGTCGTACAATGATAACGGAAAGCAGAAAACCGGCGACACCTCCATGTTCCTCCTGCCGTATCTCAACGACAAGACAATCGGAGACTATGATGGTGACGGTGTTGACCTGACAGAAGGCGGGGCCGATGTCATAGATACGGTTTACGCTGGGGAAGGCACCCACATGCTCGATGATACGGCAGCCTTCCTCTATAACGAAGACCTCATTGTCGACCCTGACGGTAGCGTTACGGACAATGCAGGCGTGTCCTTTGACCATGAATACTTTGAGAAACAGAACATAACGACCTTTACCGTGGGGTTCATGACCTCTTCCGGGGATCCCTCTGCTATGAGCCTTGCGGATCAGCTGCTGTATAAGACTGCCTCACAGGGCGGCGGGGAATTCATATCCGCACAGAACAGCGCCGAGCTGGAGGCCGCCCTTCTCTCGATAGTAGGGATGATAATGTCGGTAAATTCTAGTTTTATCGCACCGGTTGTACCGGTCAACAAGATCAACAAGGTATATTCTGGCAACAGCGTGTACCTTTCCCTGTTCAAACCGAACACGGCCTCTTGTTTCTGGTACGGAAACCTGAAAAAATTCGGCATCGACACGAATGGATACCTCCTCGACAAGAACGGGGCCTCGGCCCTCGGCTCTGGAGGAGAGATCAAGGATACGGCCTCATCCTGCTGGGCATACAGTTCTTCGGACGGCAGCATAACCGAATCCGGCGGGGTCGGAGCGCAGATATACAATCAGACGCAGAGATATTTCTATACCTACAGCGGTACAACTACCGACCTTACCGCATCTTCGAACGCATTCAGCAAGACAAACTCTGCTATAACAGCTGAAATCCTTGGTGTTGGGATGACATTATCAACTTTATTACGGCTGAAGGCGATTATACAAAGGGAGGGGATCAGGATAGAGAGTGGGTATTAGGCGACATCCTGCACTCGAAACCTGCTACCCTTATCAATGGCGATGAAACCATCATATTCGTTGGCTCAAACGACGGTTTTATCCATGTCTTTGTCGACGACGACAACAGCTCACCAAACACATTGAGCAACGACACCGTAACCGAGGCCTGGTGTTTCACGCCTTGGGAACTGGTACCCAGCCTTCACCTTATCAAGGACGGCGGGAGCACTCACACCCATTTCGTAGATGGATCACCAGCTCTGTATTATGACGGCACAAACCAGTATGTAACCTTCGGCCTCAGGCGCGGAGGAGATAATTACTATTCCATTAAGGTCGGGGCAGTCGACTCCAGCGGAAGCTATACAGGGGGATACGATTCACCGGTTTGGGCATGGAAAGTAGCTTCAGACATACTCGGTTCAGAAGATCTAGGCCAGTCATGGGCAAAGCCGCGGGTAAGCGATATAGCGACAGGAGACACAACAACCGTAGAAGGGCAGCAGGTCAAGACAACCAACAGGGTTCTCATAATGCCGGGTGGTTATGATGCCGACAATGAAGACAAAGACACCCCGAGCGAGGGGGACTCCAAAGGCAGGGCAGTATTTGCAGTGGATGCATCCACCGGGGAACTGCAGACAAAGCTCAATTTCAATCAATCTACCGACGACGACATGGACTATTGCATCGTCGAGTTGGTAGATTTTGACCATGACAATGACGGCATGGACGACACCATATATGCCGGCTCCCTCGGTGGAAATCTCTTCGCCCTTTCAGACAGGGACGAAGACGGCAACTGGACAAAGACCCATATCTTCCAGGCACGCTCGGAATCTACAGCGGACAGCCTCCTGAAATTCTTCACGGCTGCAGATGTGGTCCTTGAAAGCTTCGGAGATTTTGTCTATATCTCTACCGGCGACAGGGCCCACCCGTCAGAGACAGATACGGTAAACCGCATCTATGCCATAAAGAATACATGGGCAAACACATGGTCCACACTGACCGAGGAGGATCTGGTCGACGTAACAGACTATACCTACAACTCTGAAACCTATGCTAGCCTCTCTGCCGGAAGCGGCTGGTATATAAAACTCTCTGCTCGTCAGGGAGAAAAGGTCATGTCCTCACCGATCGTATTCAACAAGATCGTCTTTTTAACCACATATACACCGGGCTCCGGCGGAGAAGAAGGTGACAAGTGTTCTGTCGGCAGTCTTGGCTCAGGGAGGCTCTATGCCCTCAACTATCTTACAGGCGAGGCGGCAATGAACTTTGACACCACTAACGACACCGAAGATAATGAAGTCCTTGCCGACTCCGACAGAAGCAGACCTCTGGGCACAGGTATACCATCACCTCCCACCCTGATCGTCTCAAAAGACGGCGGTCCAAGGCTTATCATCGGCACGGGTACTCCAGATGGAAAGATAACACCTGAAGTAATAGATATACCGGGCGGCAGTAATGTCGAAATGTATTTCTGGAAACAAAATTAGGCTGGATATGACAGGAGAAATATCATGAAAGGCTATATCAATAAAAAGATTGTTGCCGGTTTCATTATAGTTGTTGCAACCATATTGACCGGTTCCGGTTTATGTACTGCCGAGAGGATTACCGATTCCTCAAAGATACCTTACTGGGAATACACATACTTCCAGAGCATGGTCACTCAGGTCAGTCCAGAGATGGATTATATAGTTACATCAAAAAGAAAGGTCTACCTGGTCGAGGCAGACTACAAGGCAAAATCACTGTGTACATCGATCAGGGATGAAAAGGGTGAAGAGATCGATCTATCGAGAATAAAACCCGGGAAATGGGTCTTTGTGTGGGGCGCAATCCTCGGCAACCACAGTATAGGAGCAAAGGATATCACCCTATTACCTCATAAACTCACAAACAGGGAATTAGACAACCTCAGAACAATAAAAAACAGAAAAAAATTTGTATATCACACAAATTGATTAAATGCTTATAGGATATAAAAGTGAAACTTCTATTTTTTGATAAAAAAGGACTCACTCTCATAGAATTGATGATCGTGCTGGTACTTTCGCTCTTGCTCATGTCTGCAGTGTACATGACCTTCCAGGTACAGCGATCCACTGCAAATGTCCAGCATGAGGTCTCGTCCATCCAACAGGATCTCAGGGCAGTGATCGATATCATGGCCTGGGATATCCGACACGTTGGATGTGACCCTACTTTATCGACAACAGCCGGCCTCTTTCCAGGCCTAACAGGCCCTAAAAAGATAGCATTCAGTATGGACCTAAATGATGACGGCAGCACGGGCGGAACAGATGAAGTGGTGACCTATTCCCTGAACGGGACCGACCTGACGAGGAACGGGAACGTTATGGCTCAAAATGTGACAACACTCGGATTGACCTTCTTTGATGCAGACAACAATGCAATCACCCCGACAGACAGCGGCGGGACATTACTGACGAGCGATGAGGCAGACGATGTTCGTTCTGTGACCATAAAGATCCAGGTGCAAAGCAATAAAAAGGATCCTGATACGGGCGAGTATATATACAGGACAATGGACAGACGCATAAAGCTCAGAAATATGGGGATTTAAAAGGCAGGAGAGTCATGAAGATATCAAAAGATGACAAAGGGTACTCTTTCATAGAACTCGTCATATCCATCCTGGTCTTTGCCGTGGGTTTCCTTGGGGTAACCAAGATGGAGCAGTACGCAATCATGGGGAACAGTTTCAGCCATCAGATGTCGAATTCTATCAACGTAGCCGATTCTCAGGTAGAATATATCAGGGGTTTATCCATCGATAATGCCGACCTTACCATTGGCACACACAACGGAGACACTGTTGAAAGTCAGGGAATACTCTACAACCTTTCCTGGACAGTAAGCACTACAGGTCTGGGGCCTACAGTGAATGCAAGGAATGTGAATATACAGGTAAACTGGGTAGAAAAGGAAACGGATCACAGTCTGGTCATGAATCTCATCCGTTCGTCCTCATCATAGATAAAGGTGATATAATATGGAATATGACAACTGCCTAAACCCGATCACAGACAAGAAAGGGGTGGTCTTTGTAATGGTCCTGATCTTTATGCTTGCAACCATGACTGTCGGTATAACCGTAATGCGATCAACCATCACCGAGACAAAGATCGTAGGAAACGAAAGGGATTACAACCAGGACTTCTACCTGGTGGAAAGCGCTGCAGAGATAATCATCCCTCAGTTCGACGATATCGTCAGTGTTCAGACCTGGGACAAAAACTCCAGAACTGATGTCTCCGATAAAATACCAAATACAAGTATCATCAACGGTGCCAATGTCGGAATGACCCTTGTCCGAACGGGTTCTCATACCGGTTCCGGATCAAGTGCTGCCAATACAGTCTCTTATTATTTCAAGATCGATTCTTCTATAAACAACCAGTCTCTTGATATGGGCGTCTGGAAGGTATTTCCGACACCTGAATAGTTTTTATTCTTCAATCCGTCATTTATTCTAATACCGTCACCATGGAAATATCCGTTGCATTTCAAAGGCATACCCTTCCACAGTATTTCTAATTACGTATTTTATCATCTTTGATTACGTATTTTTATATCATCTTCTACGGATATCTTCGTATGTAGCTTCAACGCATTCCCGTCGAAAAGCACACTTAACATTATATAGTTTAGAAATAAAAAAACTCATGCAGCAGTTCTTAATATAGGTAGAAAAAAGGGTTTTAGAAACAAAAAAGGGTTTCTTTTTCAAGGAGAAGAAAAGTAATGAAAAGAAAAACATCCAGGCAGAGTCTTTTTACAAACACTTCAATTATTGAAAATGACGGCGTTACCCTGATAGAGCTTATGATCGTCTTGGTATTGTCGATGCTCCTTATGGCAGCAGTATATATGTCATATCAGACACAAAGTTCCACCAGCAAAACACAGAATCAGATATCAAACATACAGAGCGATTTACGTGCGGCGATGGATATCATGTCCTCGGATATCATCAATGCAGGGTGCGACAGGTGTGTTACGGATTTGAATAACGTCTGGGGTATAGGCAACGACAGCTCTCAGACACTAATAAATATGCATATGAATTATGCAGACTGTGCACCACCTTCTTCCTACAGTCCCTACTCGGTGCAGTACCAACTTTCAGGAGGTGGAATCTGGAGATCGGATTCAGACGGCGGCAATATTGAAATAGCGCAAAACATCACAAGCTTTAACCTAACATACCTGGACAAGGACGGTAATGATATCACCGCATCTCCAATGGGCACTGCTGCAAAAGATGTATCTTACGTACAGATCAATATTGTTCTTGAAGGAGCTTATAAAGATCCATCAACAGGCCAGCCCGTAATACGTAGATTAAACAGGACACTAGCGCTAAGAAACGCCGGGATATAGGAGACGATATGAAGATATTAAAAGATACATTTATCAAAGACCGGCTTAGCAAAAGTGGCTTCACCTTTATAGAATTGGTCGTGGCTATCCTTGCCTTTTCAATAGGTATACTAGGTTCAATAAAAATGCAGACAATGGCTGTTGAGGGCAACAGCTTCAACATGCATCTGACCGATGCAATCACTGTGGCATATAATCATATGGAGCACCTGTCTGTTCTTGATTATGAAACATCGCCTGACCTACAACCAGGCGATCAACCCAATGCTTCAACATACGTACATCGCGGCATTGCATACACCCTATCCAGAACCGTATCCACAACGGGATTGGGTGCCGGTGTTGATTTACGTGACTTAAGCGTTACCGTCAACTGGCTTGAAAAGACCATCCCTCACAGCATTACCGTTACCACGCGGAAGGCCCAGGACTGATCTGGGCCTAAGGAGTTCATATGAGTAACCATAAAGATAAGTATATTAATGACAACGGTACTGTCCTTGTTCTCGTGTTGGTTGTCCTTGTTGTCACGATAATCACGAGTATCACCCTTATGAAAAACACCACTACAGAGGCTAAGATGGTGGTAAACGAAAAAGAGCATCAGCAGGACTTCTATGACGCCATCTCCGCTAATGAAACAGCCATCGCCGAGACTGTATGCGCGGTTACAACAATAGGAATAAGTGTCGGAGATACGTACACATACCCTGGAGCTGATATTCCTGCTGAAACAGATGTCAGGATCGAATTGAAAAAGATAGGCAAACCCCCTATCGGAAAAGGCTATGGAATGAAGCTTAGAGCCCGTTATTACCAGACCGAGTCTTCCAAAGGCGAACATTCCATTAGGGTCGGTGCATACAAGAACTTTCCTAAAATCTAGAATCAATAAGGAGTCGAGGTATGTTAAAAAGCAAGATGTTTTTCCTAGGGATTATGCTTTTTCAGCTTCTTATCACGTATAATATATATGCGGATGATATAGAAATCTTTGGAGGTGCAGAGATAAGCGTACCACCCAACATACTTATTATACTTGATAATTCCGGAAGCATGAATGATACTGTTGAGGTAATCGTTGATCCCTATGATCCTGAAACAGACTATTCGGGGGGTAAATCGCGCTCCAAGGTATACTACAAAAAATCATGGTGGTGGTCATGGTATGAATTTGAAAATATCGGAGCAGATGAAGAGGCGGATTCAGGCGAGATAAAATGTGAAAGTGCAAGAAACGCACTCAATGAAAGCGGTAACTGGAGCGGCTCAATCAATGATTACGGCTCACATACATGCCCTGGAAGATATTATCTCCTGCGTACAGGAAACTACTTCAATTATTTGGAGACCATCGGATCTACGAGCCGTAAAAAGATCCTGATCGCCCAGGATGTCCTCAATGAACTACTTGACGATGAAAGATATGCTTCTATCCGTTTCGGCCTTATGGTCTTCAACTACCATGACGGCTCAGAGTATTATCAAGGGGGACATGTTGTAGCCACACTGGGAACACCAAGGGCTACCATAAAGACCAGGATACAAGATGTCGTGGATAATATGAGGTCAAACCAGTACACACCCCTTGCAGAAACCTTGGCCGAGGCGGGTCTATTCTTTGCCCGCAAGCAGTCCTGGTGCAATCCTTCCACTTCATCACCCTATGACTACAATACGCACGATCTTAATAGTGACGGCAAGGTTGACTTTGATGACTGGCCTGTCAAGTATCGTTGTCAGAAAAATTACATCATTGTCATGACTGACGGGGCATCGACCAAAGACTGCGGAACTGTTCTGACACGTGATGATTACATGCTTGGCCATCCCATAAAGGATTACGATAACGATGGGCACGAGCCGGGTTACAGCCATGCCAGGTCTTACAGCTATAACGGAAGTGATTACCTTGATGACGTGGCAGGGTTCCTTTATGACTACGATCTCCTTACAAGTGTTGCCGATACAAGCGGTGTAAGCTTTGACAACCCTGATTTCAATATGCAGAACATCGTCACCTATACCATCGGTTTTGATATCGATGATGAACTGTTAAGTGAAGCAGCCGCAAATGGTCGCGGCAGATACTTTACAACAAAGGCTACCGGGGGGGCAGGCCTTGGCCTGACCGAGATCTTCGGTGCCATCATTGGCGAAATACTTGAAACCAGCTCAGAATTTGTCGCCCCTGTGGTACCGGTAAACAGGATAAACCGAACCTATGCGGACAAGGCACTGTATCTCGGACTTTTTTCCCCTTCCAGTTCTGGATTATGGAAAGGCAACCTCAAAAAATTCGGTCTTGAATCGGCAAAGGATGACAACGGTGATTATTATCTAATGGTACTGGATAAGGACGGCAACGATGCCACTGATGTTAACGGTAATATTAAAAACGATGCCATATCATGCTGGAACGCCGGCGCCGGTCTGGCTAAAGAAGGTCTGATCGTGGATAAAGGCGGTGTGGGCCTGAAACTCATGAACGCCACAAGGTCTTTCTTAACCTATAAGGCAGAGGAAGGAATGTTAACCTTTAACAAAGACAATCTAACAGCTTCCGACCTCGCCCTGTCGACTGATGCCGAGAGGGATGATCTGGTTGATTTTGTTACGGCATCGGGTATTTATGCACCTGACAGCGGGGATGACAAACAGCGGCAATGGATAATGGGCGATATCATGCACTCAAAGCCTGCCATCAGCTATGACCTGGAAAATGATAAAAACATAATATACGTTGGTGCAAATGATGGGTTCTTACATTGCTTCGTCGACAGTGACAAGGGCACTTCGGACAATCTGTCTGATGATGAGATATCAGAACAATGGGCTTTCATCCCATGGGAGCTGGTTCCCAACCTTCAGTATCTGCCATCTAAAGATGCGACAACCGAGATTACCGGGGACAGCAACCATGACTGGTTTGTTGACGGCTCACCTGTTGTATTTGAAAACAGCGGCTCATCATATGTCATGTTCGGCCTCAGAAGGGGCGGTTCCGGCTATTATTGTCTGAACGTGGACAACTATTCAGCCCCTGTCTATCAATGGGGCGTTTCGAACAGTATCGGCAGTGAAACCCTTGGCCAATCGTGGTCTGAACCTAATGTTTGCACCATCAAGGGAATCGGTGGGACTTCGGAGATCAAGGCGATCTTCCTTACAGGCGGCTATGACACAAACCAGGACAATGACGATCCCGGAGCAGGTGATACCAAGGGAAGGGCCGTATTCGCCATAAACGCAGGCAGCGGAGCAGTGACAAGCAATATGAAATTTTATTATGGAGACAACGGGTTCGGCACCGGCTACATGGATTATTGCATAGTTGATCTCGTATCCTATGATGACGATGAAGACGGGTGCGACGATGTAGTATATGCCGGTGATTTAGGTGGAAACCTTTTCGTATTCAATGACAAGGATAATAATGGTTCGTGGGTGGCAAGAAGACTCTTTGACGCTGAAAATGACGGGGGCACAGACAAATTGAGAAAACTACCCAATTCTCCAGGCATTACTCAAGAAACCTGGGGTGATTATGTATTCATCGGCTCTGGTGACAGAGAACATCCATTAGAAACAGAAACGTGTAATCGTTTCTTTGCTATAAAGAACACATGGCCCCAAACCGGCGACTACAGTAACGACAATCCCTTAAAGGCATCAGACCTGACTGATGTCACCGATGATTATCTCCAGGGCTCCAGTGTTGTTTCAGCTTATACAAGGGGACAGTATGAGACCCATCTTTCCTCCATACTTGAAAACGGCTGGTATATCGACATGATAGAGATCAATGGTTCTGAGATAGGAGAGAAGGTTGTATCGACACCTATTATATATAATGGGATAGTTTTCTTTACCACCTTCATTCCATCTTACCAATCGACATCAGACCCATGTGCAAGTGCTGCCGGTTTTGGGACAGCCCGTTTATGGGCCGTGGATTATAAGACGGGCAACGCTGTCTTTGAACATTTCGATGGTGATCCTTCAAAACTTACCAGAGAAGACAGATATGTCGGTATTGGAGGCGGCATCCCATCCGACCCCGTTATTATCGTCACGGCTGAAGGAACGTTCATCGGTGTCGGAACTCAAGGTTCGCCGCAATTTGTTGATTCAGGCGATACCAAAAAGATCCATCGTTATTTCTGGATGAAACAATTCTAATATAAGGAGGCCCTTAATGATGCTTGGCTTAATCAAAGAAATACGATTTCATATAAAGATATTCCTGCTATTGTCATTTGGATGCTCATATGCATTTATCTGTCACGCAGATCCACTCTCATCCGTAATGGAAGATTGGCAACCCGCCGGCATTTCAGGCACACTTTTGATCTCGGAAAATGAATATATTGTCAATGAAAACATTGTATTGGTGGTTAACCAGATCTTTAAAAACAGTATCTGCAAAACCAAGGTCTTCGATACGTATGGGAATGAACTCAGTCAAGCCAGCCTATCTAACGGAATTAATGTCTTTGTTAAAGGAGGGGGTACCAACAATGATGAGACAAACACTGTTATAGTTGCAAAGGAAATCTATATACTCCCACGTGAAATGGATAGAAAAGAACTGGAAAGGCTTGGGCTATACAATAACACACCTGAACCGTGGTAATATACAAAAATATTTTTAAATAAGGAGATTAAGACATAAGGCAGCGGGGTATATTCTACCGCCGCTGCCTTATTATATACTATTCGGCCTCTACCTTGCCTTCCTGTTCGGCAAGCCATTTACCCTTATGCATCTCGCAATAGGCCCGCGTGGCCCAGCCGTGGAACATGATCTGTACCGTGCCCGGGTTTCCGAACGTGCCTAGATACAGGTGGATTACAAAAAAGGATGCAATGACAAATACGCTCATAGCATGCAGCATATAGGCCCACCTTGCCAGCGCCACCGGTACTATAAGCGGGTTCCACATAACGAGCCCTGAAAGCACGATGACGACACCAAACACGAATACGAACCAGAAAAAGAGCTTCTGACCGGCGTTATACATGCCGCATGGCGGCAGGTCATGGGCCTCCCACAGGTAGCCACCCGCCTGCGACACCCACTTCATATCATCGGGCACGAACTTACAGTGCTCCCACCACATGATGCTTGCGGCAAGCAGCGAGACGGCAAACACGACGCCTGAGAATATATGCATCCACTTTGTCGCGTAATGACCTCCCAAGACGGTAGGGATGATGGAAAAACTGTGATACATTAGCCCAAGCCCGGTTATCAGGGCGAAAAGGCAGCTTCCTGCAAGCAACCAGTGTACTATCCTTTCCTCTGCCGTGGTTACATAGACCATACCTTCTCTCTTAGCCATTTGCATCACCCCCTTCTTTATCCTTTTCTTCAACCAGATGCGGCCCCTTGATCAGGTAGTGCAGGGCAGCCATCCCGGCAACACCGCCCATACCGATAAGGGTGAACGGCTTGAAGAGATTCTTCCACCAAAGTATGGTCGTGGGCATCTTCGGGTTCGGATTCATATTCTGGAGCTCAGCCGGTTTCACATCAGGAGGCATCACATATATCATATGCGTCTGATAGTGGGGGTTGTTGGGATATATACTTCCACCTATCTCCTTTGCCCTGGCATGAGCCTTTGCCAGCATATCTTCCTTCCTTCCGAAATCCAGACATCCGGTATTGCATGCAGTAACACATGCCGGTTTCTTTCCGTCGGTTATCCTGTCATAACAGAGCGTACATTTGGCCATTGTTTCTGTAGCGGCATCGTAACGCGGTATATCAAACGGGCACGCAACGATACACGCCTTGCAACCGATGCAATATTTCGAGTTGTGCACAACAGCACCTTCTTCGGTCTTTACCAGGGCGCCGGGTGAAGGACATGCCTTTACGCAGGCAGGCCACTCACAATGCATGCAAGCGTCATGACGCATGATCCACTTGAACCCGCTCTCCTTATCCAGCTCGTCAAACCTGACCAATGTCCAGGTATTGCTGGAGAGGTCTTTAGGATTCTGATATGAAAAGCTCCTCCTGTCCATAGGCTGTGAGGCGACAACAGCCAGGTCTGTGTCCTCTGCAGGCAATCCGTTCCACTGTTTACAGGACACCTGGCATGCCCTGCACCCTGTGCATTTTGAAAGATCTACATATTTAATATATTCGGCCATTGTCTACACCTCCGCCTTTTCCACGTTTACAAGGAATGCCTTGTATTCAGGGATCATGGTATTTGCATCACCGATAAGCGGGGTAAGATCGTTTGCCGTACTTCCGGTGGCCCTTCCCTTGTATCCGAAATGCCAGAGCATGCCGATCTGATGAAGTTGCTTTCCTGCAATCGTAAACGGTCTGAACCGCTTTGTGACCATTGCATAGGCAACGATTCCCTCGAGGTTACGGATGGATGTTACCCTTACCTGGTCCCCGTTTTGTATGCCCTTCTCATCTGCCAGTTCTTCGCTTATCTCTATAAACATATTGGGGATGAGCTCGTTTAGCCATGGCAGCCACCTTGTCATCTGACCTGATTGCCAGTGTTCGGTTACCCGGTATGTCGTGCAGACGATCGGGAATTTTGATGCATCCGGACTTCCGTATACACATGCGGCACTGCCTTCTATCAGCATTGGGTCGCAGACCTCGGGCTTAAGTGCCTTATCCCATCTGTAGACAACAGGAGACTCCTGCTGGGATGACATCAGGTTCTTGACCTGCGATTCCAGAGGCTCGTAGTGCTCCGGGAACGGACCGTCCGTCATGCCTGAGGCAAAGAGCCTTGCATACCCCTCGGGCAGCATTATGAAGGCATGTTTGGAACCCGGTGCCCATCCGCCGTCAGGGACATCGCCCTTCCATTTCCTGCTAAGGCCGTCCCACCAGATTACAGGCTTGTCCTTGGCATAGGGAACGCCTTTCAAATCAACACTAGCCCTGTTGTATATGATCCTACGGTTGACCGGCCAGCACCATGACCAGTTGTGGTAGAATCCCTGGCCTGACGGGTCTGAATTGTCACGGCGCATAAACTTGTTCTCCGTATCGGAGATAGAGTTACAGTATAGCCAGTTACCGCTGCATGTGGAACCGTCATCCTGCAGATAGGCGAAACTCGGCACCATCTGGCCTGCCTTGAACTTTTTGCCTTTTATCTCCTTATCCTTCAGGAAAAATCCGTTGATCTCCCTTGCAGCCTCACGTGGAGAAGGATGGTGAACCTTTCCGTCCATCCCCATAGGGGCATACTCCCAGGTAAGATTCAGGATAGGATCCGGGAACGCACCGCCCTTATCCTTGTACATACCTTTGAGCCTGTGGACCAGCTCACTTATTATATAAAGATCGTCTCTAGCATCTCCCGGAGGGTTCGCGGCCTTGTAACGCCACTGGGCCCATCTGCCGGAATTGGATATAGAACCCTCCTTTTCCATGGACGCGGCAGCAGGAAGCAGAAAGACCTCTGTATCGATGTATGCCGGATCTACACCCGCATCCTTCTGCCAGAATGATGCGGTCTCGGTCTCCCAGAGATCAACCGCCACCAGCCAGTCGAGTTTGGCCAGGGCCTTTTTCACAAGCCTTGAACTTGGACATGCAACAGCAGGGTTCTGTCCCCAGCAGAACAGCCCGTTGATCTTTCCTCCTGCCATCTGTTCGATTATAGGTATGGTGGAATAGTTCTTCGCGTTATCTATCTTGCCAAGGTAATTGTATGCATCTTTATGATCGACGTCACGCCAGAATGCCTTCAAAAGACTCGCCGCATACTTTGGTGTATTGCTCCACCAATTGGCGCTCTTCGGGTCGTTGCTTACCGGTGTGGTAGCCTCGATGTACTGATCAAAAGTCTGCTGAGACGCCTTCGGTGTCTTCAAGTATCCCGGAAGGATATGGAACAGGGCCGCATGGTCTGTGGAACCCTGCACATTGCTCTCGCCCCTGAGTGCGTTTATACCGCCGCCTGCAACACCGATATTACCCAATAAAAGCTGGATAACCGCGTATGAACGGACATTCTGAGATCCATAGGTATGCTGGGTAGCTCCCATTGCATACATGATGGTCGCCGACTTTTGAGGCTTATGGGTCGATGTATATAGATCATAGACCTCTTCATATTCTTTGGCATCCCCGCCTGTCACATCACAAACCTTTTCCATGGTATAACGTGCATAGTGCTTCTTCAGGTGCTGATATACGCAGTTAGGATCCATCAAGGTCGGGTCCTTTTTCGGGACACCGTTTTCATCGAGCTGATATTTCCAGCTCGATTTATCATACTTTGTGCCGTCTAGACCGCTGAATATGCCGTCAAGGTTCTCCGCCCCCTTGTAGCCGGGGTCTATAAGGAATGACGCATTTGTATAGTTTACGACATAATCCTTCTGTATCCTGTCTTTACTCAGGGCATAATTGATCATGCCGCCTATGAAGGCTATATCCGTACCTGACCTGAGCCTCACATAATTGTCAGAGGTCGCTGATGTCCTGGTAAACCTCGGGTCTACATTGATGACCTTTGCACCCCTGGTCTCCCTTGCCTTGTTAACCCACTTAAACGAGATGGGATGATTCTCAGCGGCATTGGAACCTATAATCATAATGACATCCGCATGGGATATATCGACCCAGTGGTTTGTCATTGCCCCGCGCCCGAAAGAATTCGCCAGACCGGCGACTGTGGCGCTGTGTCAAATACGCGCCTGGTGTTCCAGATACACCAGGCCGAGGGCCCTCTTGAATTTAACCAGGGAATACACCTCTTCATTGTCTAGGCTTGCCCCTCCGAGAGAAGCGATATTCTCTACCCGGTTAACGATCTCGCCCTTGCTGTTTTTCTGAATGAATCCCTTGTCCCTTGCCTTCTTGACGTTATCGGCAATCCTGTCCAGCGCCCAGTCCCACGACTTAACTTCCCATTTATCCGAACGCGGCGCCCTGTAAAGCACCTTGTTCAGCCTTTTGTCGTTATTGGGAATCTGGTAAAGAGCACTGCCCTTCGAACACAATGCGCCGCGATTCACCGGATGATTCGGATCACCTTCGGTATTGATGACCTTCCCGTTTCTAACGTGCGCGATGATCCCGCAACCCACGCCACAGTAAGGACAAATGGTCGGTACCTCCTTTGCATAGCGTATCTTCAGAGGTTGAGCCGATGCAGGATTAACACCTAAACCAGCCCCTATGCCCGCAGCCGCAAGGGTTCCTCCTGATATCTTCAGGAATCCCCTTCTCGTAATATTCATAAAGCCCCCCTATTATGAAATTTTCTCATTATGGTGTATTTATTATATGTGTATATAGCCGGCATGGCAAGCATTAAATGAATCATCATTCATTATAAATATATGCAATAACAGACATAATAGGTCCTTTTCAACCCTCCGGACAGCGCATTGCATCAAAAAACCGGGGACCAGATTACGATCTCTTCCTGGTAAGGTTATACTGCTGCGCCTTGAGATAGAATGTCTTGTAGTTTAGGCCTGACTCGCGTGCCGCCTCTGCTATCACCCAGCCATGCTTTTTCAGCAGGTGCTCTAAATACTTCCTTTCAAATTGTTCCAGGATTGTCTTTTTGATGGCATGATAATCCGCATCTTTGCCTGCATCCACACATATCGTGGGCTCTTCGTTCATGAAACCCTCTTCTTTCTGAGGCGTTTCATGTATGTTCTTACCCAGATGAGGCACACCCGTTATCATGTCCGATCTGGCAGAAACCATGGCCAGACGGATCACATTTTCCATCTCTCGGACATTACCCGGCCATTGATATGCCATCAGCTGATCCATGGCGTGCTTCGATATCCCTTTCAAAGACGCATTCAATTTGTCTGCATATTTTTGTATAAAATGAGATGCAAGCAGAGATATATCCCCCCTTCTTTCCCTAAGAGGCGGGATGTGTATAGGAAACACACTTATGCGGTAAAACAGATCTTCACGGAACAGTTCTTTTTTTATCATGTTTTGTATGGGCCTGTTTGTCGCGCATATGACCCTGAAATCGAGCTGTATCTCCTTGTTGCTTCCTAGCCTGGTTATCTTACCGTCCTCCAGAACTCTCAGTATCTTTGCCTGAAGATCTATCGGTATATCTCCAATCTCATCCAAAAAAAGTGTCCCTGTATGGGCCTTCTCGAATTTTCCTATCCGCCGGGTTAAGGCTCCGCTGAACGCGCCTTTTTCATGCCCGAAAAACTCGGACTCGAGAAGATTTTCCGGCACCGCCGCACAATTGATCGTGACAAAGGGCTTCGATCTCCTGTCGCTCCTCGAATGGACAGAGCGCGCTACAAGCTCCTTGCCGGTCCCAGTCTCACCCAGGACCAGAACAGTAAGATCCGTATCAGAGGCTGTGATAATCTGTTCATAGAGTCTCTGCATCTTGGGGTGAGAACCGACCATCTGGTCCAGCCCCTCGGCGTGCTGCAATACCTGACCTTTAAGCTCGATATTTTCCTGCAGTATCTCGTGCTGACGCAATATCTTTGTAAGAGAGAGCTCAAGGCTATTCATATTAAATGGCTTCTCTAAAAAATCATATGCACCGTATTTCATTGCCTCGACTGCACCTGATACGCTTCCGAACGCTGTGATTACGACTACATAGGTTGTGGGGTAACTGCGTTGGATCTCTTTGAGCAGGGTAAATCCATCCATCCCGGGCATCTTTATATCGGTTATCACGATATCGTACCTATCTGAAGACATCTTCTCGAGGGCTTCTACACCGCTACATGCCATGTCTATGTATAGCTCCAGACTGGAATGCTCAAGGGCATCTCTTAACTGTTCAATAAAGACCTCTTCATCATCGACAAGGAGAATCCTTTTAAGGTTGTACATTCATAGCCCTCCCGGCATATTAAACCGGCCCCCTCATTTAAGGGTCTATCCAGCTGCCGGCATCTTGGGTAATGTAATAACAAACTCAGACCCCTTACCGCAATCGCTTAAGGCCCTGATCTCACCGTTGTGCATATCCACTACCTTATGGACAAGGGCCAGGCCGAGGCCTGTACCTTTGGCCTTCCTGGTAAAAAAAGGCCGGAATATTCTATCTAGGTCATAGGGTGTTATGCCTGAACCAGTATCCTTAATGCTTATATGTACGGCATCGGCCTCAAAAAGACCGTCTGGCCTTTTAAAGACATACCCTGGCTCAAGGCGTGTTGAGATCTTCAAAGACCCTCCCTTGGGCATTGCATCTATCGCATTGATAATGATATTCTCTATGGCCTGCCTGAGGTGTATGCCGTCGGCAATCAGGGAATGTGAACCCTCCTCGTAGTTTGTCTCGACATTAACGCCTCTGTCCTGGAACTGGTTCTCGTTATTATAAATGAGGCCTTCAATGATATTGATCAGGTCATACTCCTTCAGCCTCACACTCCCGGAACGTGTCCATTCCAGGATTTGATTGACAAAATTCTCGAGGTTCGAGATACCCCCTACGACACCATCCATCAACCTTTTCTGCCTGGTATCCAGCGTAAGGGAGGGCACGAGCAGCTCAACACCCATCTTGATCTTCTGGAGAGGATTTCTCACCTCGTGGGCTACATGTGCGGACATCTCTCCGAGCAGCGCCATCTTGCGTGATTTCTCGATCTCCCGTTCCATTTGTTTTTTGTCCGTTATATCCACAAGTGATACTATGCTTTGTCTTGTGCCGGGGATCAGTCCTATGGTGATAAAACTATCCCTTATCGAACCATCCTTGTTCAGATAGTGAAACTCGTATTCGGAAGGTACCTTTTCACCCCGCCTCCTTGCCTTGTGATAGCCTATCATACGTTCCAGATCATCCGCATGCACGAGCTCGGTCCATTTTTTCTGCTCTATCTCCTCACGTTTATATCCGCTCAACCTTTCCATTTGCCTATTGACAAGGCTTATGGTGAAGTCCTCTTCAAAAATCATCATAGCCGTACCCGTGTGCTCTACCGTTGCCCTGTATTTTGCTTCGCTTGCCCTCAGCGCCTTCTGGGCAAGCCTTTTCTGGGTTATGTCCCTTATAATGTTCTGAGTAGCGATCTTACCCTCATACTCTATTACTGACGGGGTTATCTCAAAGGCCCTCCAGATATCGTCATTGCCTAAAAGGGCTATCTCGTACTGCTCGGGCACCTTTTCTCCCCGTATGCGCTTGGCATAACGCCCCTCTATCAGATCAGCCAGTTCATGCCTTACAATATCCTTGAGCCCCATATTGGAGAGTTCATCTTCACTATAACCAAGGAGTTGCCTAAACCTTGGATTCGTATACCTGAACCTGTGATCCTGATATACGAATATACCGTCATTGGCCTTTTCCACGAGCATCCTGTACTTTTGTTCAGACTCCCTCAGCCTTTCCTGTACGACCTTCATCGGCCTCAGGTCACGAAATATGCTTACCCCGGCTACAGGTTTTTCGTTTTGATAGATGTAAGATGCCGAAAGCGATATAGGAATAGATGTACCGTCCTTGAGGTACAAGGATGTCTCCTCTGCTATCAGGCTGCAAGGCTCCTCTGCATTACCCTTGTCCAACAAAGAGACTATCCTTCTCCATTCGGACTCTTTCATGAACCGCCAGACACTCGAATGAGACTTCAACATCTCCTTAGCGCTGTAGCCTGTTATCCTTTCGGCTGACTTGTTGAATATAAGCACATTACCCTGAAGGTCGACAGCGACTATGGCGTCGCTTGAACCCTCTATCAGTCCGTTTAAAAACAGGTTTGAGGATTCAAGGTCCTTCAAGACAACCATACTCTCCGTGATATCCCTTGCAACGGTAATGGTGGCTGGTCTTCCTCCGAGGTTGATTACTGTCGGATACAATGAGATATTACGTTGTCTCTTGCCCCTGGTTAGAAAGGAGACATCGAACCTGCCGGAGATATACTCACCTGTCCCATAGCGTTCATAGCGGTCTTCTATCAGGCTTGCCATACTTGGATGTACTATATCTTTGATGCTCATTTTCTCAAGATCCCGGGCGCTTAAGCCCGCAATCTTTTCAAAGGCCGGATTCACATAGAAAAACGCATGGTCCTGATATACGAAAATACCGTCGCCGGCCTTTTCCACCATAGATTGAAAAACGGCCTTGCTTGCCTTTGTATGGACAGGTAATCTATCTAACATATTCTTTGATTAACGATACACAATGATAAGGATTCTATCAACAACAAATCGATTCTTCAGTGTCGATAGACATCTTTATGCCTTGAATTTACCGAAGTCTTCCGGATTCATACTGTCAAGGATGTCCTTGAGCTTGTCCGCATCCTGTTCAAAACCGATGATAACCTTACCCGTAGAATTCTTGGCCGCCTCAACAGGGATAGCATCCTTCATTACATGGTTTGCCACATATATACCTGAATTCGTCCTTACTGCTATTGCTATGGCGTCTGAAGGCCTGGCATCGATAGTGATACGATTGCCGTCAATATCAAGGGTTATCAAGGCATAAAAGACATTGTCCTTGATGTCTACAACCTCTACACGAACAACATTTGCGCCTATAGTATCCAGCATGGATTTGAAGAGATCATGGGTCATGGGTCTTGAATAGCGTACCCCCTCGATGGCCGCAGCTATTGAACTCGCCTCCATAATACCTATCCATATGGGAAGTATGTATTTCCCGTCGATATCTCTTAGGACAACAATAGGGGCATTATTTGTCGGATCCAATGCAATTCCCGCGACCTTCATTTCCTTAAAGGTTGTCATTCGTTCGTCCTCCCGTATTGTATAAGATTAAGGACATGAACATAAATAGTCAACCGCAAAAGGGGTCATATCATGAGGGGATTGACTGCCTTATACTCTGCTATGAGATATAATATTTATAACGTTTCAGACCCTTAACTTGAGCATACTGATGAGTTCGTTCATATCGAAACACGGATGATCGAGATCTACTCCGCTCTTTTTAAGCCATGACTGCAGTCTCAGAACAAGGGGCGGGATAATGCCTGACATCTCCATATCCTCAACAAGATCTATAAGCCCGTCCCTCGATACATCGATCACCTTGAATCCATCGGACAGGCCTATTATCCTGTCTATTATCCCTAAAAAATCCTCCTGGTTATGGGTTACGACAACAACAGTGGTATCTTGGAGAGATTCTATGATACGCACGAACTCACGTCTCCCCTGGGCGTCCATTCCGGCAGTAGGCTCATCCATTATGACTATCTCAGGGAAAATCATAAGCGCCGATGCTATTGCAAGCCTCCTCTTCTCCCCTGAGCTTAAATAGAAAGGAGATACCTCCTTAAGCATAGCCATGTCGAGATTCAAGCCGGTAATAATACCGAGCGCCCTTTCCTGGATATCCTGTTCATCTGTATGAAGGAGATTTTTTGCTGCAAAAACGAGTTCATCATAGGCTGTCTCGTGAAAAAACTGGTGCTCGGGAAATTGGAACAATACGCCTATGCGCTTTCTGATAGAGGCAAGCCTTCCGGCCTTTGACAAAGACCTCACGCTCTGTCCGTCAAAAAAGACATCGCCCCTGGTGGGAAGTATCAACGCATCGAGCAGCTCGATAAGGGTCGTCTTTCCGGAACCTGCCGGACCCGCTACCATTACCTTCTCTCCCGGCCTGAGGGTCAGGTTTATATCCTGCAATGCCCATGAATCACCGGGCATATCATACATATACGACACATCTTTGCATTCTATGATCATCTAAGGTCGAACACCTCTTTTATTTGACCTGCACCATAGGTATTAATACAGTCCTTTTTCGTGACAAAGCCCTTGTTAGCCATCAGTATCCCGTAGGCCATGTCATCAAGGCCTTCCATACAATGCGCATCGGGACTCAGCGCAATCCTGCCGCCAGAGGCAATGAATCCATGGATCAGTCTCCAGTCAAGATCAAGCCTCTGGGGATTTGCGTTCAGTTCTATAATGACCGAGTGCTCTATTGCGGCTTCAATCACCGCCTCCATATTTACGTCATAGGGCTCCCTGCCCAAAAGCAATCTGCCTGTAGGGTGCGCAAGCATCTTAGTGTAAGGGTTTTGTATGGCCCTTATAATCCTTCCGGTCATAGAAGTATTGTCCATATCCATCTGTGAATGTACACCGGCAATCACGAAATCAAATGTTTCGAGTACATCATCAGGGTAGTCAAGTGATCCATCGGAAAGTATATCCGACTCGATACCCTTGAGTATCTTTATCCCGTCAAATTCCCTGTTCAGCATATCGATCTCTTCGTGCTGCCTCCTGATATCCTGCCTGTCCATCCCGCCCGCATAAAAGGCGCTCTTCGAGTGATCCGAGATCCCGATCCATTCATATCCCAATTCCATGGCCTTTAATACCATATCCCGAAGAGAGGACCTTCCGTCGCTATAGCTGGTATGGATATGTATAGTGCCCTGCATGTCTCTGAGTTCAAGCGGATCGGATATGGTATGATCGATGGCTTTGATCATCTCAAATTCCCGGCCCTCCCTCAGACAGGGCCGGATATACTGCATTCCCAGCAGGGCGTAGATATCCTCCTCGCTTGATATATCCAGTTTTTTAGAGTCTCTGTATAATCCGTTATCCCGTATATCGATATTGGACAAACCGGCACGCGCCTTTATCCGGCTGACATGCTCGGCCGAGCCTGTGGAGAGGAACCATCTTAGATGGAATATATCTTTTTCGGCACAGTAGACCCTGAGATCGGGCCAACCTACAGCGGATCCAGTCAACACATCATCGCCCGGCATCTTATTAAGGTCGAAAGAGGGTAAAGCCCTGATTATCTCATCCGTATCGGAACCTTGGACCTCGACGACAAGCTCGACAGAATTGATGACCTCCATGGACCTCCTGCACTCGCCGCTAAGCTCTGCCCTGAGACCGAGTCCCTTAAATATTGAGAGGATCTCCCCGGCACATGCAAGCCCTTTATCCAAACGGTACTTGCCCCTGTATCCAAGAACATGACCTGCAGAGTCAAGGAGTTTAACAATATTTTTTTGCGAAAAACCCTTAAGCGTTGATAAACGCCCGCTCCTGCCCGCATCTATGAGATCTTCAAGCGTGGATATACCGAGTTCATTGTGTATTTGCCTTATCCTTTTCATGCCGAGTCCGCTCACCCTGGTCAGTTCATTAAACCCATCGGGAAGACGCGAACGCATCTTTTCCAGTGCGGAGAGGTCATCATCGATCACCCAGGCCCTGAGCTTTGCCTCTATGGCCCTGCCTATGCCATCTACAACTGAAATATCGCCGCTTTCGAGTATTTCCCTTACCGGCATACAGAGCCTGGAAATAGATTGAGCAGCCTTTCTATATGCTCTGGCCTTGAAGGGATTATCATCGAGAAAGGTGACCCCTTCTGCCATCTCAAGCAGGGCCTGAATTATCTGTGTATTGTCCATACATCCTTCCCCTTATACTATGGCCCTGCACCTCATCTATTACAACAGGTATAATATCCCCGACAGAGGCACTTCCAGGGACATCTATCTTGAGATAATTGGATGTAACCCCTGAGAATGATCCTTCATAAACCTTTGTCACCAATAGAGATTGCACCTTTTCCACCTGTCTTTGGATAAAGGCCTCTTTTTTTGAGGATGAAAGCTCCCTCAACATTTTGGCCCTGTATTTCTTTGCCTTCTCGTCTACAACCCCTGAAAAACCGCAGGCCTTTGTGCCCGGCCTTGGCGAATAGGGGAATACGTGCATATATGTTAAATCCAGGTTGTTTATAAATGCATACCCCTGTTCAAAGGCCTCTTTGTCTTCACCAGGGAAACCTGCCATGACGTCCGTACCGATAGCAATATCGCTGGAAAAAGACCTTATATCTTCAATAATGGACCTGAAATACCTGGTGTCATAGGGTCTGCCCATGGCCTTGAGGACGGAATCGTTCCCGCTTTGCAGCGGAAGATGCAGGTGCCTGCACAGACGTTCTTGCGATGATAAAAGTTCAAACAGGTCATGATCTAGGGTCCAGGGCTCTATAGAACTTATCCTTATCCTGGGTATGGATGTACGCTCCAGTATCTTATCTATCAGCAAACATAGCCCACCACTATAAAGACCGATATTAATACCTGTGAGGATAACCTCATTATACCCGGCGGTATGGATGACATTGATCTCCTTGACAATATCAGCCCATGGCCTTGAATACGGCCTGCCGCGCGCAAAGGGAACAATACAATATGTGCAAAAATTATCACACCCCTGCTGCACCTTGACAAAAGCCCTACTGTGCCCGTCAAACCCACTTATGTTACCGGGGCATTCTACACCGAGGGCCTCGGACATATCCTCGGGCAATACAACCTCCATCCGCGACGATATTGCCCTCAATGCGTCCGGATATACTACTGCCTGACAACCGGTTGCTATAACCCTTACCCCGAAGCCTAAGGCCCTGCGTATAGACCTCCTTGCATCGGCGTCGGAGCGATGTGTTACCGTACAGGTGTTTATTATATAACAATCAGCCCCTGCTTCACCAAAGGCCTGTTCGACATGGCCCTGAGAGGTCAATGCCTCTCTGATACGCTGACTTTCGTACTGATTTATCTTACACCCGAAGGTTATAATGGCAAATCTCATATGCAGAGGAAATACTATGCATAGCCCAAGGTGTCAATTAAGGGAACCTATCCTTTTTTGTTACGCTCTTTCAATAATTCTTTTAGTTCGCCAAGAAAATCATCCGGCAATTCCGTCATCTTGACCCCGGTTTCCACACTGCCGTCAACTTCAGGGATAGACCATACGGTCTTTCCTCTGGCTTTCTTTTCCCCGACAGATATCTTGACCTCGTGATCCAGTGATACCTTTTCAGTGGTCTTTATCAATAGACCGTCACCCTCAAAATTCAAGATATCTCCATCAATAGGACCTTCGCCGACATCATAGACAACAGGGGCGTGTATCCTGTGCTGACGGAGCTTCAGCTGCTGCCGCCTTGCATCCCTGTTCCCCATGCTCCTTAGTTGAGAATCCATACTGTATACGGAATTAAAAAACCTTATCTTCTGATCCTGCTTGGCAATCTGCGCCAGATACTTGAGAAGGTTCTTCCGTTGCCGATTAAGGGTTTCAACAAGATGGGTAAATGCAGCCTCCTGCTCACGATTACCCCTATTTATCAGATATACATTGATAAAAGAGGGGAGTTTTTTCTTTACCTTGGCCTCGAAATCCTTCAGGGCAGATTCAAATTCATGCCTTTCCATGGGTTCACCATAGAATACCCGAGCAGCAAAATCAAATGTTAAGAAACCAAAACCTTTTTTTGAAAAATGCATGAATTTAAAGAATGATCAAGAAAAATAGAGTTCTGAGTTTTCTACAAAATGTCATTACTGCGTATTTTTCAGTCTGGATCATGCTTTAAGCACAGGCCTTGCAGACACAGTATGACAGTGATTTTTCATTCCAAGCAACTAATATTTAATCTCAATTCAACCTTCACGCAAAATCACAAAGACGCCCGTAATCGTGGGGATTGAGGTTTGACCTTTTTGGGGAATAAGAACATACTTTATTAATTGTTCGCGAAGACACTCTTTTTCGGAGGCCTAGTGAATCACTTGAAAACTATAAAAACAAATACGGAAAATTCAACCCCCAACATGCTCCGGCAAAACAAAAAACCCGTCCAAATGTTTCTGCCGCCTTGTCCTTCACTAAACAATTCGGGGCTTAACCCCGGATTCACCTTTGATGAATTCGTCGTGGGCAGATGCAATGCATTTGCTTACGAGGTAGCAATGGCTGTCTCGGAAGAAGACTTGAGCAGGTACAATCCCCTGTATTTTTATTCCGATGTCGGCCTAGGAAAAAGCCATATCGCCCATGCCATCGGCAACAAGGTGTTAAAATCAAGATCCAATGTCGCTGTAAGATACATTACTGCCAGGGATTTTGCACAAGACTATATTCTTTCGGTAAAAAACAACAATATCGACAATTTCAGAAGCAGCTACCACAGGTCAAAGATGGATCTCTTTTTCATAGATGATGTCCACCTTTTCAAGAACAAAACAAAGACACAGATGGAACTACGCCATGTCATGGATGATCTGATGAGTTGCGGCAAACAGGTAGTCCTGTCCGGATTCAGACCTCCGGCATCGATACCTCAAATCGACAATGGGCTTAAATCACGCTTTTCATCAGGACTGGTCATTGACATCAAAAGGCCCGACCTGAAGACAAGGTCAAAGATAGTCCTTAATAAGGCCATTAAAAACGGGATACACCTGCCGGACAATGTAATTGATTTCATCAGCAACAATATCTACAGCAGCATCAGAGAACTGGAAAGCGCTGTAATGACCCTTACAGCAATGTGTTCCCTGATGAAATGCGATATTACCATAGACCTCACAAAGGAACTCCTCGAAGGCACACTTAAAAAGCATCAAATGATAACTATAGATTATATACTGGATTTCGTGGCCAAGAATTTCAACCTTTCGAAGGAGAGAATGATCTCTCCTTCACGCAAAAAAGAGATTATTTACCCCAGGCACGTGGCGATCTTCCTTTGTCGTCGATATACAAACGAGCCTCTCACCAACATAGGAAACGCCTTTTGCAGAGAGCATTCATCCATTATTCATTCACTGGAGACGATTGAGGGCAAGTACACACAAAACCTTAAAATTAAAAGAGATATCGATTTCCTCATAGACAGATTGGACTGCGAGGCATTTTAGATTGTTTGATATGATGATTCCGCAAAGGACAATGATTTGTACAGTTATAAGTATTTCCAGTCCTATTTTGCATTTGAGAATGCATTGCAACCCCATGCACTGGTTCTTAGCGGAATCATGTTTCTTTTTTTACAAGGTTATACCGGCTGCTCCCCTGCTGATATCCCTGAAATTATCCACACCGATAAAAAACTCCCGCATCATGACAACCCAATAATACCGCCCCCGTTGAGTCAAACGTATGGAATCGGCATCTATGGAAAGCCCCCCCGCCAGGTAAAAGAACAGGCATTCAGGACCGAGCATATATAAAATATCCCTTTTGAACCTGCGCCTGAATCTATCCCTGTCAAGATAAAGACCGAAAAGATCCATAAGAAATGAATATCTGGCCATCTCCCTGCTTGAAAATCCCTTTTTGGCATATAGAGGGAATCTCCCCTGATCGATATCCACTGCATATTCATTCAAGGAAAAGGTGTTTGCATATATCGCCCCGTTAACGAGTCCGAAGGCCCCGCTTCCCGCACCCACGTAATCACTGCCGGAAACGATATACTCATCTATCATCTTTGAGTCTTTTCTTGAAAAACACCAGGCGGAACCGGGTTTGTACGTATCAGCCAGACGCGAATTGATGATCTCATAAAACAGCCTCTCTTTTTGGAGATCAACACTGCCCATCAAGGTCTTCATCTTTTTTCTGGTGGCATTAGATACCATAAGGGGATAAAAGGTTATCTGATCAGGACTTATCTCATACAGATCATCGAGGTCTGATTCCAGCATATCCCGATCTTGGATAGGAAAATTAAAGATCATATCGACGTTTAGGGTATCTACATAACCTTTTGCACCCTGCAGCTTATCCATCAACCTCTGCCTGGACCCGTATTTTTCTAATCTTCCGATAGCACGCAGTATCTCATCCGCAAAGGATTGTATTCCGACCGAGACCCTCTTCACGCCCAAACCGGCCAGTTCGGAAAGGATATCCCGGTCAAGACGGTCAGGATTTGTCTCCACGGATATCTCCTCCGGCGAAAACAGTTCCTGCAGCAGTGCCAAAGTCTCGTATAATTCTTTTAAGCTTATCGTGGGCGTGCCTCCGCCGATATAGACATTCGAAAACCTGAACCCCCGATCCCTATACATCAACAGCTCCTTTTTCAGGGCAGTAAAGTATATCTTTGCCTTGTCGTCAGAATACCTGACCCTGTGGAACGAGCAGTAAGGACAAAGCTCAGAGCAGAATGGTATGTGAATATATAGATAAATCGGTTTAGTTGGCGCCTGGGGAGGTTCTATATCACCGAGGTTGTTGAAGGTAAGGTAGCTGGAGGCCTTTTTTCTCATAAACCATGTAAGAAATTTATCAATAACCATGGAGATCCTTTACCCTAATACCCTGGAATAATCAATGTCGCATCTTGCGCAGCCCTAAAGATTCATGATAAGCAATCCTGCATTAAATACTGAAATGATCAGGAGGATGGGATGATTGTTCACCATATCCTTGAGATAGAGAAAGAAGTAAACCTTCAAGATACAAAGGGTGTAACCATGAGGATCTTGGTAGGCCCCAGACATGGTGCGCCGAACTTCCACATGAGACACTTTACCATAGAACCAAGTGGCCACACCCCGCTTCATAAACATCCCTGGGAGCATGAAATCTACGTATTATCAGGGAAAGGAACTGTTTTAACAGGCGAAGAGCATGCGGACCTCACTAAGGGGATCTCTGTCTTCATCCCTTCCGGCATCACTCATCAGATCCATGCAGGTGATACCGAACTTGAATTCCTCTGCATGATACCTGCCCCAGAAAAGGCGTAACCGGCATGATCCCTATCAGGGACACCTCTGTATCGAAAGGCTTTGCTCCGGTAACGGCCTGCATAATACTCATCAATATAATCATGTTTGTCGAGGAACTTCAGACAGGTGGTGATGTATTACAACTCTTCGGCGCAAGCCCTCTCGATATATACGGCTATCTCACAGAGGGTCTCGGCAGTATCATCACCATCCACTTCAACATAATGATGAGCGCCTTCATGCATGCGGGCTACATACATCTTATAGGTAATATGATCTTTCTTTCCGTGTTCGGACCTGCTGTTGAAAAAAGGATCGGGCCTATACGTTTTATCATATTTTATTTAATAGCACTCATGGCATCCTTTTATACCCACTTCCTTGTTTATCCTCACTCCCCGACACCTGTTGTCGGGGCATCCGGAGCCATAGCAGCGATTATGGGGGCATACCTCGTCTTTAGTCCAAAGGCAAAGATACTGACCATCATACCATTGCTCTTTTTCATAGAGGTTGTGGAGATACCGTCCTTTCTATTTATATTGGCATGGTTCACCCTACAGGGATTCAATGGATACCTAAGCACCAACAGCCTCTCAACAATAGCGTGGTTTTCACACATAGGTGGCTTCATAACAGGTCTTGCATCGGGAATATACCTCAGGTGGTTTAAATAAAATATTTTTTTTAAAGATTAGCGCCATTCCTCCCGATAAAGAGCCTATGCAAATAAAACATTTGATTTTTAATGATATAGGATTACAATTAGGGTATAATTATGACAATGAATGTATTGCGGCACACAACATACATTGTTGCTTTGATGACAATACTGCTGCTAGTATTGACTCTGCCCGGGGAAAAGGGGCTTATAAGAGGCTATCAGCTCTATCAGGAACTCGTGGACCTGAAGAATCAAAACACTTCCTTAGAAAAGGGAAACTGCCTATTGACCCAGGAAGCAATGATGCTCAAGGAGAATCGGGCTTATATAGAACATATTATAATAAAGGAAATGAATCTCGTGCATCCTGGAGACAAGATTGTCGTCTTCAAAAAGAAAAAGAAATGATAATGGGGTGAGTACATGTTATTCGAAAAAAAGACCTTACTAGGGTTGGATATCGGTTCTCAATCAATCAAGATGGTTGATATCGAAAAGGTTCGGGGAGGATATGAGCTTAAGTCCATCGGCCTCGGCCTGGTACCGGCTGAATGCATCGTGGATAAAGACATTATGGATTCCGAGACCGTTGTTGATACCATCAAAAACCTGAGGGACAACCTGAAAATACGGACTAGGGGGTCGGCAACCGCTATCTCGGGCCATTCGGTTATAGTAAAAAAAGCCGAACTTCCTCTTATGAGCGAAAACGAGCTTGAGCAGACCCTTCTTATCGAGGCCGAGCAGTACATACCCTTTGATATCAATGACGTGTATATTGATTCGTATGTACTAGGTGAGAGTCTCGAACGCTCCGACATGATGGATGTCCTCTTTGTCGCCGCTAAAAAAGAACTTATTGATGATTACGGTTCAGCGGTACGCAATGCGGGTCTTAAGCCGATGGTCATGGATATCGATGTATTCGCCCTCGAAACCATGTATGAGATTAACTATCCGGACGCCCCCGAATCCGTTGTAGCACTAGTTGACGTCGGGGCATCCATGATCAACATTAATATATTAAAAGACGGCATGTCGATATTTGCAAGAGACATATCCATGGGCGGCAGGCAGCTGACAGAACGTATACAAAGAGAGTTCGGGGTAAGCTACGAAAGGGCCGAGAATATAAAGACCGGCTCAAATATAGAAAACATTGACCTTGAGCGGATAAACTATATATTCAAGATGGCTGCAGAGACATATGTACAAGAGATCAGGAGAACACTGGATTTTTTCCTCTCTACAATGGTCAATGAAAATGTTGAGAGGATATACCTAAGCGGCGGGTCTGCAAGGACCCCCGGCCTTTTACCGCTGCTGGAAAAACAGATGGACATACCCGTTGAAATGATTAATGCCTTTAACAATATACAATGGGATGATCATGTTTTTGACCCTGAATACATGGCCTACATCTCGCCTCAGGTGGCGGTTGCGGTAGGCCTAGCTTTAAGGAGGGCCGAGTATAAATGGTAAAGATAAATCTACTACCCATAAAATCAGAGCTGAGACAAAAGGCCCTTATAGAACATACAGTCCTTCTTGTTCTTTGCGTAACACTGGTCTTTATAATGTCCTGGTTTGTACACGCATCCATTATCCATCAAAGGGATGCGCTCAACAGCGAGATCACCAGCACCAAGGTGGAGATCAAAAAACTCACGGCCGAGGCCAAAGAGATCGAGGCATTCAAAAAGCAAAAGCAGGATCTGGAAAAGACGCTTGACATCATAACCGATCTGAACTCAAAAAAGAGCGGCCCTGTCGAGGTACTGGATCAACTTAGCCTGATCATGCCGGAAAAACTCTGGATTACAAACCTTAAAAACAGCGGAAACGGCTTGGTACTGGATGGATTGGCCCTGGATAACACAATCATTGCCACCTTCATGAAAAAACTACAGGCATCCGATTATTTCTATGATGTTGCGCTTGATTTTGCCCAGCAGACAGGGACAAATCACAAGTTTATAATCAAGTGCAAGATAAAGATTCCAGTTTGAGGTGATATATGAATGTAATTGATAACATACTAAAACAGAATCCCATTATTAAGGTGTGCATCCTTGTATTAATACTCGGGGCGATACTCGGCATATACTGGCATGTCTTATACAAACCAGTTGCAGCCGATATAAAGAGGCTTGAGCCTGAGCTCAACAAACTCAAACAGGAACTGTCGGCGAAGCAAGAGATCGTAAAGGAAAAGGATCGTTACCTGGCAGAACTCGAAGATACAAAGGCGAAACTTGTTGTAGCAAAGCAGCAGTTACCTACAAAAAGCGAGATTCCATCACTGCTTGAAAACATCTCTGCACTAGGGAAGTCCTCGGGTCTAAAATTCAAGCTTTTCAAGCCCAAGCCGGAAATCCTGAAAAACTTCTATGCGGAAATACCCGTGGATATCAATATAGAAGGAAGATATAAGGACCTTATCCTGTTCTTCGACAGTGTCTCCAAGATGCCAAGGATTGTAAACATAACCAATATTAAAATAGCAAACCCCAGAAAAAACATAGGTGGCACTTTTGTTATGAATACAACGTGCAATGCCACCACATTTAAGTTAATCGAAGGGGCGGGACAGAAATGATTAAAATAATCAAGTACACAATTACACTACTGTTTATCGCGGGCCTTTTCTCTTGCTCAGACGGAAACAAGAGTACACCTACACCTTTACCGGTGAAATCGAAGGCAGAGACAAAGGTAAAGACAAAGGTAAAGGTAACGCCCGTGCTTGCCCAGGAAGAGGAAAAAAGACCTGAATATGTGGTCTCCGGCGTCAGGGATCCGTTCCAGCCTTATGAAGTAAGTATACCTGAGGGCCTTAACAGAGACAACGACTCTGCCGTACCCTTAGATCCAATGCAAAGGCTTATGCTATCGCAGATAGAGCTTGTCGGCATCATCGTAGGGGAAGAAAACCGCGCCGTTGTACAGGAATCTTCCGGAATGGGATATCTCCTTTCAGAAGGAACCCTTATCGGGGAGAACTCAGGCATAGTTACAAAGATATCACTGACAGGCGTTACTATAAAACAGCATTTCAAGGACTACATGGGCCATATCAATACAAGAGAGGTTGTATTGTCGCTTAGGAAGGAAGAGGGGGAATTTTAGTTATGGAAAAGAGTAAAATCTTAATCGTTATCATAGGCTTGTTGGTTTTACCCGCATGCGCTTTCGGACTGAATATTAAGAGCGTGGACTTCCTCACGATAGATGATAAGTCGAGGCTTCAGATAGGTCTCGACGGCCAGGCATCCTATGATGTCGACCGTGAAGGACAGAGCGTTATTCTTAAAATCGATAATGCAAGGATTACAAAATCACTCGCCCGTCCCTTTATCACGGAAGAATTCGTAACGGCAATAAAACAGATCCTTCCGCGGCAGGACGGTGACAACGTGATCTTTGATATATCGATGAAACAGATGTCTCCGTACTTCGTCAGCCAGGACAACAATGTACTGATCATGGACTTTGACATCCCTCAGGAAGTCATGGAGAAGGCCACAGATGAACAGACGACAGAGACCAGGGTAGTCCTCTCACCTGCAGAGCAGCCTGTTCATACCCCGGCAAAAAAGACAAGGCCCGATGTGAGTGAAACAACCAAGGCCAACGAAAACCTTTTTTCAGAAACTGAGGATATGATCGTTAACGCGGATCTAGTACCCAAGTATACAGGGGAACATATCTCTCTGGACTTCCAGAATGCAGACATACACAACATCATTAGGATCATAGCGGATATAAGCGGACTCAATATCGTTACATCCGATGAGGTCAAGGGCAACATCACGATCCGTCTCAAAGACGTACCGTGGGATCAGGCACTCGATGTAGTTCTGGAAAGCAAGGACCTGGGCAAACTGGCGATCGGCAACATCGTCAGGATAGCGCCTGCCGACAAGATCAAGGCCTCGCAGGAGAGAAAGCTCGCATCCGTAAAGACCAAAGAGCAGCTAGAACCCCTATTAACATCCGTAATCCCGGTAAATTTTGCAAAGGCCTCAGAGATTGCCGGCACGATAAAGGGCAAAGATGTCGGCCTGGTATCCGACAGGGGGAGCATAACCGCTGAAGACCGCACAAATGTACTTATCGTAAAGGATATTAAGAAAAACGTGGACGATATAAACGCCATGATAAAAAGACTCGACAAGCCTACACCGCAGGTACTGATCGCAGCAAGAATAGTTCAGGCCGACAATGATTTCACCAAGGGTCTGGGAGTGCAATGGGGCGGAGCATGGAGGAACCAGTCCGACAAAAACCACTTCGGCATATCGGGCATAACTTCAGGTTCTGCAAGGAATCTCTTCGAAACAACCGCAGCAGCAGGCAATCAACCTGCCTGGAGCAGCACGGTTGTCCCATCTCCTTCCCTTGCTGTAAACTTCCCCGCCAGTCAGGCAGCGGGTTTAGGTTTCTCCGTAGGCAGGCTGGCCGGCGCCATAACAGACCTCGATATCAGGCTGGATATCGGTGAAACAACAGGTAATGCAGAGGTGATAGCGCGTCCCAAGATCGTTACCATGGACAACAAGACAGCCACTATCCGACAGGGAGAAAAATATCCCTATGTGGTCCGCGACGACGAAGGTCAGTTATCCACAGAGCTAAAAGACATAGAGCTAATTCTCGAAGTAACGCCGCGTATAGCCTTTGACGGCAGCGTAAACATGGAGATATCGGTAAAGAGGAACGCTATAGGGTCGATAGTCAATTCCCTGGGCGATCCAAGTATTGCCTCACGCGAGGCCCAGACAGAGGTGCTTGTCAAAAACGGAGAGACAAGTGTCATAGGAGGTATAATAGAAGAGGAAAAGAGGGAAAACATAAACCAGGTACCTTTCCTCGGAGACATACCTATCCTGGGCTACCTCTTCAAGGGGAAGACAAGAGACAGTTCTAAAAAGGAATTGCTCATCTTTATAACGCCTCAGGTACTTGAACCCCTTGCCATGAACAATTAACTCAGGCGATAATCCTGTCTAACCAATGCCCCGGGGACTCTCCCGGGGCATTTCTTATTTAGTGTTTATAAGAATCCGCATTGACATTATCATGATATAGTTACTATATAATATTTATCGATTAGGAGGTATTTATGGCGAAGATGTCACGAAAAGAACTGCTCAACGCACCTGATGAGCTTATTACAACTACAGGCACGATAGTAACGTGGATAAAATCTAATCCTGTCAGGTTTGCCACTATTACCGTTATTATCGCTGTTGCCCTTCTGAGCGGAACGGGTCTGTATTACTGGACTTTAAACAGGGAATTCACGTCCATGCTTGAATATAATAAATCAACAGGCAATGCAGAATTGGCACTTACAATATCCCAAAATTATACAGGCACAAAGGCGGGCAAGCTTGCCAGGTTACGCCTGGCCAAGATAGCATACACCAAAAAAGACTTTGACAATGCCATAGGTAATGCAGATGACTTTATTAACAGCTGGGGTCACGAAGATATCTTCTACTGGGAATCATTGCTTTTACTATCCATGGCTTATATGGGCAAGAATGACACAGAAAGGGCCCTGCCTCTTATGGACAACTGCATTGATGAAGCTCCGGAAGCCATCAAAGACCAGGCACTGTTTCATAAGGCAAACATCTTAAGCGATATGGGGAAATATAGCGATGCAAAAAAGGCCCTTGAAGGCATATCTACTAAATATAGTGATCTTGCAAGCATTACCATGTACAACCTGAACAAACACCCCGGAGATAGTTCACATGCAGAATAATAAACCCCTTAAGGGCTCAAATAACAATACACTGAAAAATATTGCGCTGTGGGTTGTTATAGCCCTTATCATGGTTATCCTGTTCCATCTTTTCAATCAGCCTCAAAATGAGACAACCAAATACACATTCAGCGAATTTGTGGAAAAACTGGATCAGGGTGAGGTTCAGGAGGTAACCATACAAGGGAGCGATATCAAGGGAAAACTGATTGATGACACCCTATTTGAGACATATTCCCCGGATGATCCAAGGCTTGTAGAAAGACTCATGGACAAAAAGGTCCTTGTGTCGGCAAGGCCAGAGGATGAATCTCCCTGGTATGTATCCGTTCTGATATCGTGGATACCGATGCTCCTGCTAATAGGTGTATGGATATTGTTCATGAGACAGATGCAGTCTGGCGGCACCAAGGCCATGAGCTTCGGTAGAAGCAGAGCAAAGCTCATGAGTCAAGACAACATAAAGGTGACCTTTGCAGATGTAGCGGGTGTTAACGAGGCAAAGGAAGAACTGGAGGAGATCATAGAATTTCTCAAAGAGCCGAAACGCTTTACCTCTCTCGGAGGCAGGATTCCAAAGGGGGTTTTGCTTTTAGGCCCTCCGGGTACCGGTAAAACACTTCTTGCAAAGGCTGTGGCTGGCGAAGCCGGCGTGCCTTTTTTCAGCATGTCCGGTTCTGATTTCGTCGAGATGTTTGTCGGCGTAGGCGCCTCCAGGGTTAGGGACCTCTTTGCACAGGGTAAACAACATGCACCGTGCATCATCTTTATCGATGAGATAGACGCGGTAGGCAGACACAGGGGTGCGGGTCTAGGCGGCGGTCATGATGAAAGGGAACAGACATTGAACCAGCTGCTCGTAGAGATGGATGGCTTTGAATCGAATGAAGGTGTAATACTCATGGCAGCCACAAACAGACCGGATGTCCTTGATCCTGCATTACTGAGGCCCGGCAGGTTTGACCGCCAGGTTGTCGTTGCAAGCCCTGATGTAAAAGGAAGAGAGGGGATACTCAAGGTTCACGCCAGAAATATCCCGCTCTCAGACGATGTCAACATGTCAATCCTGGCAAAGGCAACCCCTGGTTTTTCAGGGGCCGATCTCTCAAATCTCGTTAATGAAGCGGCGCTTCTCGCAGCCAGGAAAAACAGTCAGAAGGTATCCATGGAAGACCTTGAGATGGCCAAGGACAAGGTCCTTATGGGCGTTGAAAGAAAGAGCATGGTAATATCCGATGAGGAGAAAAAGACCACAGCATACCATGAGGCAGGACATGCCTTGGTGGCAAAAAAGCTGCCGAACGCTGATCCTGTCTACAAGGTCAGCATCATACCCAGAGGAAGGGCGCTTGGTATCACTCAGCAGTTGCCTATAGACGACAGGCATACCTATAAAAAGGAGTTCCTGCTGGATACAATATCCGTGCTTATGGGCGGAAGGGTTGCGGAAGAACTTGTTCTAGGATGGCTTACAACCGGGGCAGGCAACGATATTGAAAAGGCTACGGACATGGCACGTCACATGGTTACAGAATGGGGTATGAGTTCTCTCGGACCGTTAAGCTTTGGCAAGGTCGAGCAGGAGATGTTCCTAGGAAGGGAGATCTCGAAAAGGATGGATTACAGCGAACAGACAGCACAGAAGATAGATGATGAGGTCAAGACCATCATCACGTCGTGTTATAATAAGACAAAAGAGGTACTGCAGGAAAATCTCGACATCCTGCACAAGATCGCTAAACACCTTTTAGAAAAAGAGGTAATCGATGGATCAGAGATCGATAAGATCATCCAGGGAGAACCGGCCTAAGGCTATAGTTCTGAGTTATGCAGACGAACAGATCCTACTGAACTGTGGAGTCGACTCGGCATCGCTTCCTTACCTGTTGCCCAAGCTGATCCATAAAAACCTCCTGGTGAGGGGGGTAAAAGTCTATGCAGCAAACATCCTCAAACAAACTATGCTCTCCATAGGAGGGGATGTTGCCGTTCACAGACATGTAATTACAGGCAAAATAGACAGCTCCGACTGTGTAATAATGGGTGACCTGAGACATTTTTCGCTCTTGCTGGATAAATTAAAAAGACAACCGGGCATGAAAGAGATCATTGATGCCATCGGTGAACAGATCTTTCCGGAAAAAAAACCACTGAGCCTCGATCTATGCAATAAGCCATACCGATGGGAAACTACCCCTGTCATCATGGGTATACTCAATATAACACCCGATTCATTCTCTGACGGGGGTAAATGGATTGAACCCGATGTGGCGGTTTCCCATGCTCTGGACATGATAGATCAAGGTGCTCAGATAATAGACATAGGCGGTGAATCTTCAAGGCCCGGGGCAAGGCCTGTGGATACAAGAGCTGAGCTTTCACGGGTGGTCCCGGCAATAAGGGCAATAGCCTCTCATACCTCTATTCCAATAAGCATTGACACAAAAAAAGCCGATGTCGCCCTCGAGGCCATCAAGGCCGGGGCGTGTATAATCAATGACATAAGCGCTCTAAGCCATGATCCGGCCATGATACATATTGCAAGAGATACCCGAGCAGGTATCGTCCTGATGCACATGAGAGGCACGCCAGAATCCATGCAGAAAGATACCTTCTATGAAAACATCGTCTATGAAATATACGACTACCTTTCCGAAAGAATAGATTTCTGTCTTGATAACGGGATTGATCGATCCTCTATCATAATCGACCCAGGCATAGGTTTCGGCAAAGACTTAGATGGCAACCTCTCGATCCTGAATCACCTCTCGGAACTCAGATCGCTAAAGATACCCCTAATGCTGGGTCACTCAAGGAAGGCATTTTTAGGCGATATCCTTGGAGAGCCTGTAACAAAGAGACAGGGGGGCACAGATACCGTAAGCGCATGGGGGGCCATCCAGGGTGTGGATATTATCAGGGTGCACGACATCGGTCATGCCATGAAGACCCGCAAGGTAATCAATGCGATATTGGGCACACAATGATCTGCGGCACTGGTGTTGATATTGTAGATATCGAACGTATCAGGGCAATCCTTGAACGACATGAGAACCGCTTTCTGAAAAGGGTATTTACACCCGAAGAGGTCGAATACAGCCGCAAAAAACATGACCACGTCTATTCTCTATCCGCCCGTTTTGCAGCCAAGGAGGCGACCCTCAAGGCATTTGGGACCGGTATGTTCAACGGTATAGGACTCAAAGAAATCAGCGTTAACAGGACAACCGGTCGGCCGAAGATAAAACTGACAGGCAAGGCCCGAGATATGGCACATAAGATGGGGGTAGAGTCAATCCACTTAAGCATCTCTCATGATAAGGGAATGGCAGTGGCCTTTGTCATACTTCAAATGGCATAATGCTATCTATATTAGGTAAAATCTCTCCTTGATCGCCTTAAACCATGATAGTAAAAGAACGTCATGACACTGGATTATAAAAGCAAATCTCCGGACGACACCTTTAGCCTCGGAAAAAGGATCGGTCAAAACCTCGTCGGCGGGGAGATTATCCTTTTAACCGGTGATCTCGGGGCCGGCAAGACCCTGTTCACCAAGGGCCTGGCTCAGGGTATAGGTATAGACGACCAGACAAAGGTTTTAAGCCCCAGTTTTACCCTGGTAAACATCTATAGAGCCAAGCTTGACATAATACATATTGACCTCTATAGGCTTGAAAATGATGAAATCTTTGAACTCGGACTTGAGGATTATATGGACAGGGATCATATCATGGTCGTAGAGTGGGCTCAGAAGGCCACGGATTTTTTTAAAGGTGATCTAATAGAGGTAAATATCGAATACTTGGATGAATCCAGCAGAAAAATATCTATTTTTTCTGAATTACCCTGGATCGACATGATAATATAACCCATGCCAGACCTTATCACACACTTGTTCATGCTTGACACCCAAGCCGTATAGGATAAAGGGATAGAAGATATGGGAATAATCGTACAGAAATACGGGGGAACATCCCTGGGAAGCATTGAAAAGATCAAGCAGGTTGCACTCAAGATCGCAAACAGGTACGGACAAGGCCATAACCTAGCAGTGGTGGTATCAGCCATGGCCGGTAATACCGATAAACTCATCGGCCTTGCAAAGGGTATCTCACCAAATCCTGACCTGCGCGAAATGGATGTGCTCGTAGCAACAGGAGAACAGGTCAGTATAGCGTTGCTCTCCATGGCCTTGAAGGATATCGGGGTTCCTGCCAGGTCATTTCTGGCTCATCAGGCAGGTATCAAGACAGATAATGCTCATACAAAGGCAAGGATACTGGATATCGATACGGACTGTCTAAAGACCACCTTGGAGGGACGTGAGGTCTCTATTGTTGCGGGTTTCCAGGGCATCAGCGACGACAACAGCATAACAACCCTGGGCAGAGGGGGTTCGGATACGTCTGCCGTTGCATTAGCAGCGGTCCTCGATGCAGATATATGTGAAATCTACACTGATGTGGACGGTATATATACCTGTGACCCCAATATATGTGCACAGGCGAGACGTCTAGAAAAGATCTCGTATGATGAAATGCTCGAGATGGCCTCTCTCGGCGCAAAGGTCCTTCAGACGAGATCAGTTGAATTTGCGAAGAAATACAATGTCCCTGTCCTGGTAAAGAGCACGTTTTCAGACAAGGGGGGGACCTTGACCACCATGGAGGATGAGGACATGGAAAAAGAGGTTGTTTCAGGGATTACATATGATAGAAACGAGGCAAAGATATCTATTCTTGGCGTTCAGGACAAGCCGGGCGTTGCTGCAAGGATATTCAACGGCCTGTCCGATGAGAATATTAATGTGGACATGATCATACAGAACATCTCTTCTGACGGCAAATATGCGGATCTAAGCTTCACTGTCACAAAAACGGATTTCGATAGGGCCATGGATATCGTAAAACAGGAGGCCAAGGAACTCGGGGCAAGAGATGTAATAGGCGACACGTCCATAGCAAAGCTCTCTATTGTCGGAGTTGGGATGCGTTCCCATGCCGGTGTCGCCTCCAGGATGTTCAACACACTCTCGAATGTGGGCATCAACATAATGATGATATCAACATCGGAAATCAAGGTATCTTGCGTTATAGACGAAAAATTCATAGAGTTGGGGGTCCGTATGCTTCATGAGGCCTTTGAGCTGGATAAACCGGGGGGACGCTTTGGGAAAGGTTGAAATTTACGATACTACACTGAGGGACGGATCACAGTCAGAAGATGTAAATTTTTCTTCAGATGACAAGGGATCTATTGCATTAAAACTCGATCAGATCGGCATCGATTATATCGAGGCCGGCTGGCCTGGCGCCAATCCAAAGGACAAACGTCTCTTTGGCATACTTGAGGATATGCATTTCAAACACGCCAGGATCATGGCCTTCGGCAGTACATGCAGACCAGGCGGAATCCCGGAAAAAGACAGACAGGTGCTCTCGTTAATAGACGCCAAACCTTATGGTGTCACCATATTCGGCAAAACATGGGAGACCCATGTAAAGGGTGAAGGCGGCCTGGGTTGCACCCTCGAGGAAAACCTACGCATTATACGTGAAACCATCGCCTTTTTAAAAAAGCATTTCCCGGTTGTCATGTTTGATGCCGAGCATTTTTTTGACGGATTCAAACATAACAGCGCCTACGCCATATCCGCCCTAGAGGCAGCGATTCAGGGCAATGCCGACAGGCTGGTGCTCTGTGACACCAATGGCGGAACATTGCCGTCAGAGATAACCGCAATAATCGAATCCGTCAAGAACCGGATCGATCAGCCTCTGGGTATACATTGTCATAATGACAGTGAACTTGCTGTTGCTAACAGTATTATCGCAGTAGAATCAGGTATCGATCATATACAGGGGACCATCAACGGACTAGGGGAACGTTGCGGAAATGCAAACATCTGTTCGATCATCCCCAATCTGGGCCTCAAGCTGAATATAGAAACCATCCCTGCAGACTCTATAAGCATGCTCAATGAGTTATCACTATTTGTAGACGAGATTGGCAACCTTTTGCATAACAAACACCAGCCGTATGTTGGAGAATCCGCCTTTGCGCATAAGGGCGGGGTCCATGTAAATGCGGTCATGAACGATCCCACGACCTATGAACATATCGATCCCTCTATTGTCGGCAATCAAAGACGCATCCTGGTCTCAGAGCAGTCAGGCAAAAGCAATATCCTCTATAAGGCCAGGGAGTTCAATATCGACCTCTCAAAGGATAACACAGCGGCGAACGAGATCGTAAAGATCATAAAAGACCTGGAGAACTGCGGATTTCAGTTCGAAGGAGCAGATGCATCATTAGAACTCCTCATGAAAAAGGCCACGGGCATGCATATGAGGTATTTCAAGCTTAAAGGATTCCGGGTCAACACGGAAAGGCGCAGCGATGATACCGATCCCATGTCCGAGGCAACCATAATGATAGAGGTCGATAATAGCATCGAACATACTGCTGCCATGGGTAACGGCCCTGTTAATGCCCTAGATCAGGCATTGAGAAAGGCGTTGAAGAAATTCTATCCCAGGATACAGGAGGTCGAACTCCTTGATTACAAGGTAAGGGTTATCTCGTCAAGACAGGGCACCGAATCGGTGGTCAGGGTATTGATAGAATCAGGAGACAAGATAGACCACTGGAATACTATAGGCGTTTCCAGCAATATTATTGAGGCGTCATGGATGGCTCTCGTGGACAGCATGGATTTCAAACTCTACAAAGACAGCATGAAGTCATGATGATGGGCTAATACGTTAAGCCTTTGACTAAACAAACCGATAAGTATCATTAGAAGGCAAAATGACACTTAAAGGGGCTGGCGATGTACAGGGAAGAACAAAAAATCGAGTTCCAGGGATTAAGGAAGTGGCTTAAAGAGGGTGAATATATAATCTCAACCATTGCCGATGACGGAACAATATGGACATACACCACCAAATGCCTGCCCATATTTGACTTCGGAAACACGAAGATCTTTCAGGCGAAGGAATCCGGTATCGCAGAGGTAAGGGGTGTGGAAAAAGGGGATGAATTTTTCTTCTCCATACAGGGTATACGGGTCTCCAAGGTATATGACTTCATCTTTCAGGAAGACATGTAAAAAAGCAGCTTAAATAAACGATCAACAGAAAGAGGGCATGGTAGTGTCCTCTTTCTTTATTTAAAAAAGATGCTTGCTGCTAACGATACAAGCGTAAGGAACATCACCCATGAAATATGCCTCGATCTTTTTTTGTCATTTGAGACCATTTTAAACTCCACCAAGAAAAAGACCGCAACGGTCAATGCCACCAGCCCTAATGAAAAAAGATTCATGCGAGAGGCAATGCAAACGGACAGATATATGCCAAGGGGGATGTAGATAAATACCCATATCATGTCCATGATATAGCACAGTACGTTATATTAGAAAACCCTGTGTATCATTTTATATCTCACTCAAAAACAAATACTACAACTTTATCCTTGATATTTTTTGTCAACCATGAGATAGGGGGGATCGAATTGAGCCAGTAGCTCAGTTGGTAGAGCATCGGACTTTTAATCCGGTGGCCGAGGGTTCGAGCCCCTCCTGGCTCACTGTGATGTGTCCCCATCGTCTAGTCTGGCCCAGGACACCGGCCTTTCACGCCGGCGACAGGGGTTCAAATCCCCTTGGGGACGCCAACATTTGCAGGGTGTCAACATGAAAATGTTGACACCCTTAGCTGTATACTCCTTCAGCCCAACCTACAACCAATCAAAAAAACACTATATCAAACAAAGTATATGTGGATATCTTGAAGTTTTCCGTAGGATTATTTATCCTCAAAGCATATTGGGATCTTTGTTTTCTTAATTATATAGATCTTCTTCTGCTGCTGAATATAATACTGTTCCCACAATTTATAATCAGGCCCCATCCTTTCTCTATAATCTATTCCATTTAATGCTCTTGCAGCAGACAAGACCTTTTTACAAAAGCGGAAAGACAAACGAGCCCCCTTTTGTATGCTGCAGACAGCTATATTTACATAATCGTATAAATGATTCTTTATTTTTCCTTCAAACATCACTCCCAACAAATTATTCTTCATAATCCTCTTCACTTATATTCGTCCTGCAGTATATAACTGCATTAGTTTATGGATTTATCACCGAAGCAATCTTCTTTGTTGATTCCCGTTTTAATAATTCTCTGATTTTATTTTTCAATTCACTCATATCATGCGATTTGATGATGTATGCGTCAGCTGCACGCGCCATGGGGTGTTCTATATAACCTGCATATCCGGTATAAATGATAACCGGTATATAAAAGTCTGATTTGATAATATATTCCATAGCCTGCAATCCATCCATTTTAGGCATCTTAATATCCAGGATGATCAGATCGAAGCATTTGATTTCATAATTGTTGAGCATGGACAAAACATCTTTACCATTCGATGCGATATTCACTTCATATCCTTCATCTGACAATTCTTCTGCAAATAGAATCTGGTGATGTTTATCATCCTCAGCAACAAGAAGTCTCTTGGGGGGCCCTGCCGAGTCGACATTCATCGGTAGAAAACAGGGACAATCAAGATACTGAGATTGAATGTTACGGCCAATAGACGAGGCATCCTGATCATTAGCAAGGATCAACATCTCCAACTCGAAAATCCTTTCCCGCAAGTCTCCCAGGCCTCTAAAAAGACTGGATCTTCTCATATCCTTGCCCGCCATTTCGCACACATGCTCCATGTGCTTGAGGGCTACTTTTAGCTGAGGTATAACCTCACATAAAATGTATGCGGATGAAAAATCAATCTTTGAATCTCCCAAACCATTATTTACCAAATCATCCACCATCGGTTCGACCTCCTTTCAAAAAGGATCATGCCCCTTCTAACCATTTTGATTAATTGATATATTTCGCATCGTCTTGCCTCAATAATAATATTTTTCACTAATCAATTGTTTTGAGATTGATCACCTTCACGAAGAGGATTGCACTATGCCCTTTTCCAGGGCAAAGGTTGTTAAGGCTGCAGTTGTATGAAGACCTAGTTTCTCCATAATATTTTCCCGGTGTTTCTCCGCCGTTCTCACACTAATAGAAAGAAAACGGGCAATCTCTTTGTTCGTATAGCCTTCGGCAATCAATTTAAGGACCTCTTTTTCTCGATGGGTGATTAGATTATCCCTGTATGAAATCGCGTTAGGCCTTTTGCTATCAATAAATAGGCCAATAATACCTTGTGTAATACGTGGACATATATACAGATTTCCATCTAGGATATAGTTGATCGCTTGTTCAAGCTCTTGTACAGAAGAATCCTTTATCAGATACCCATCTGCCCCTGATTGAAATGCAGAAAGTATCCTGTCCTCATCCCTATATGTTGTTAAAACGAGGATCTTTATATGGGAACTGTGTTTTTTTATCTCTTTAATAACCTCGATGCCGTTCATCCTTGGCATTATGAGTTCAGTTATAATAAGGTCTGGATCACATTCCTTCGCACATTCAATGGCATCAAGACCATTGCATGCCTCGCCTACAATCTCATAATCCGTATAGAGAGAAAATAGCGATTGAAAACCTGCCCTGATCAAACGATTTTCCTCCACTAGGATAATCCTTTTCTTAATATTCATACATATCCTCTTCAACAAATGTTAATGACCTCTTGTAGAGGCTGGAAATACAGTTCTCATATGGCTACATACAACAACTGTATAATAAATATCCTTTTTACTATTTCATAAATCAGCGGCAATCCATTGCATGTCTCTATTTTCATTGACATTTAATGTCTCGAATATAGCCCCTGCCATGACGCCATAGGAAAATGGTTTTTCGACAAAACACCTAAACCCGATAGCCTTTGCCTTCTCCGGAGTGACAAGATTCTTGTAACCGGAGATTAATATGATCGGGATATTTGGGCGTACCTTCAACACATTCAGTGCAAAATCACATCCTCCCATATCCGGCATAATCTCATCTGTAATAACGAGGTCGAATCGCTGAGGTGATGAGCGGAACTCTTCAAAGGCCTTGTTTGCCCGAGAATATGCTTCGATCTTATAACCTAGCTCTCGAAGCATCTGTGAACACATCGTCAATATATCCTGTTCATCATCCACGACAAGGACGCATTGCCCGTTTCCATGTGGAACACCTATTCTTGCCTTGGATGAATCGCTTATCGCGTCAAAGGACTGCGGGAGAAATATATCAAACGAGGCCCCTATGCCCGGCGTACTCCTTACAAAGATATCTCCGCCAAGATCATTTATGATACTCTTCACTGTTGCCAGTCCCAAACCGGTGCCTTTGCCTTGCCCCTTGGTTGTAAAAAAAGGTTCAAATATGTGTTTGATTATCCTTTCATCAATACCAGAACCGGTGTCATTTACCGAAAACTTGACATATGGTCTTCCCTGATATTCGGGATGCATGGTTGAAAGAACATCATCATTGAATACTGATGTAAGGCTGAGTTCGATCGTCCCGGTCTTTTTTTCTATTGCCTGGTATGCATTCATGCAGAGATTCAAGATAATCTGATAGATCTCGATCGGATCAGCTACGACTCCCAGCAGAGTGGGTTTGTATTTATGTATGATGCTAATATATCTAGGTATAACCGATCGCAATAATACCAACACGTCTTTTACTATCTGATTCATATCAAGGGGTTGACGATTTATTCTTTTTGACCTGCCGAAATAGAGGATGTGCTCAATAAGTTTTTTGGCCATGTCTCCTGCATAAAGTATATGATCAATGTTGGTTTTGCTTTGACCTGGATCAGCTCGAATAATATCTGCATATCCGATTATTGAGGTTAATATGTTGTTCAGATCATGAACCAAACCGCTTGCCATTGTACTGAGTGTCTCCAATTTATTTATTCGATTTAGGTTTGGTTTGAATATCGCCTGTTCGATATCAGATATCTTGTTCTCGGTAATGTCACGTATCAGTCCGTCATAACAGGTAAGGGTACCTTTTTTGTTATAGTGAGGAATAAGTATGTTTTGTATCAACCGTGTTGAGCCGTTTTTCCTTATGATTCTATGCTCAATCGATTGCGGCGAATAACCGGAAAGGAACTTTGACAACTTATCCAGTACCATTTTCCGTTCTTCCTCCGGTATCATGTGAACCCATAATTCAGGATCCCTCGAAAAATCTTCAGGGGTATATCCTGTAACAGCCTCACAGGTCGGTTCATGATGGGTATAACGAGGGTACCCGTTTATAAAGTCTACCGTATAAATATAATCCGACATGGATTCGGCTATTCTCTGGAAAATGGTTTGATCTTGCTTCAACAAAATCTCCGGACGATTGTTTTCAATTACATCGATCAATGTAATAAGTACGTGGGGTGAATTCTTACAGGTGATGTCTTTGGCTGACAGGGAGCAGCCTAGAATGTTGCCGGATGCATCCAGGATGTTTATTTTAGTATCAAGATAAGATATTTTCCCACGCAAGGCCTGCCAGCAAACCAAATAGTCCTCGGGATGAGGCCAGATATTCAGCTTGTCAAAACAATTTCCTTCCAATCTATCCAGGGGACAACCAGCCATGTCCAGAAATGCCTTATTCGCAGTTGTGATGGACAGATCCTTTTTTGTGCAGACTACAGTGGGAACAGGACTGAAATTAAATGCATCATGAATCATTTTATTATCCATAGCAACCCTCTCTTGCTCAGGTTCTTTTGCGGCACCAACTCCAACATTTAAAAATTAACAAGAAACAATAAATTAAATAAAACAGCAAAAGATGTGCCTAAATGTTTATGGAAACAGAAAATATTTATTAGGCCTTGGGTATTATACGTATGGGTATATACGTATATGAAATATAAACAGTTAGAGATTATCCGAGTGCCTTTATAAAAAAGAAGGAGATCGTTATCAAGAGACAAGTCCTCCATGGCAACGGGGTTTATGACACTGCTGTCATTAGGCATGACCTGAATGTCATTATCAGATATCATAAGGACACAACTCCTCCTAAAGGCTTGTAATTACAGATTATATAGCAGAAAACTTAAACCGCAAAAACTCGCGTCAAAATCATTTATTCTCAGTATCTTTCATTATCTCTGATGACCTTCTCTGGATATGCCTTAGAGAGACCCCCAATATTTCAGCAGCCTTCTTTTTATTGCCATCTGTCTTTTTAAGCACATACGCTATGTATCTTTTAGATGCCTCTTTTAATGTGTGTAGTTCATTGGGGATATTAGTATCTGAGATAATATTCTTGTCTATATGCCGTGGAAAAATAAAGTTTTCATTACAAAATATCACTGCATTCTCAATCAGATTAAACAGTTCACGGATATTACCCGGATAATCATAATCATTCAGGATATCCATTGCCTCGGATGTAAATCCTTCAATATTTTTATTATATCGCTCACAGACCTGTTTCAGGAATGTAACGGCCAGAAAAGGGATATCACCCTGCCTGTCTTTCAGGGAAGGAAGGTGGATGTGCACACCCCTTAAACGGTAAAATAAATCCAGCCTGAATCGTCCTTTTCTGCAGGCTTTTTTCAGGTCTGAATTGGTAGAGCTGACAATTCGGACATCTATCTTCCTTGGCCTTGTATCCCCCAAACGTGTCACAATCTTATCTTCCAGCACCCTTAATAGCTTTGCCTGGTTGGGAAAAGGCAACTCGCCTATCTCGTCGAGAAAGATTGTCCCTTTATCTGCCTGTTCAAAAATCCCGGGACAATCTGTTGTTGCGCCTGTATAGGCACCCTTGCAATATCCGAAGAGATGACTGTCAAACAATGTATCCGGTGTGGATGTTATGTTGGTCGCAATAAAGGGCCCTTTTGGTTTCGGTCCCGCCTTGTGGATTGCCCGCGCCATCAATTCCTTGCCAGTCCCCGAATCACCGGTTATAAGAATAGGGGCATTACTTGTGGACATGGCCTGGGCATAATTCAGAAGATGTATCATCTGGTATGACTGGGTTTTGATCTCCTCAAAGGCCTTGGGGATATTATTTTCCATCCGCCCTACCCCGGAAAAATCAATCCCGTTAAACATGTCCTTTCGTTTCAATACCTGCCTGACTGACTGAAGGAGGCGATCATTATCAACCGGCTTGACAAGATAATCAGAGGCCCCCATATGGATGGACTTAACAGCTGTTGCAACATCATCCAGCGCTGTCAGCATTATGAATTCAACGCCGGGATTGCATGATTTAGTTGCCTGCAAGACGCTGAGACCGTCACAGCGGGGCATCAAGACATCAAGGAGAACAAGGTCATAGTATTTATTTTTCATCATGATTATAGCCTTTTCTCCGTCCGTACTGAATTCAATTTTTTTAAATCCTTTCCGGTTAAGGACGCGCTTGACCGAGGTCAATACACTCATTTCATCGTCGACTATTAATATATTCATATGGTCACCGCCCCGATACCATGGAGCGCATTTTTCAATTGATCTTCAACAATAGGCTTCTTAAAGATGTAATCGGGGACAAACCGGCCATAGCGCTCGTGCCCAGCAGGAGAAGAAGAAAACAATACTACAGGGAGTAACGGATCTTTTTCTTTGACCTTGTCCAACAGCTCCCACCCATCCATGTGGGGCATGTTTGTCTCGGAAAAAACAAGGATCACTTCAGGGTGTTCCTCCAGGTATGGTAAGAGGTTTCTGGTATCGAAGAGCCCATGAAATGAATATTTATAAAACCTGCAGCACATCTGCTCCATCTCCTGTAAAAAATGCCTGTCCGTATCTATAAAGACAATCTTGTATTTCAGCCTGGGGTGTATAACTTCCTCAAGAGGAAAAAAAATATTGAAGCGAGTCCCCTTGCTGGGACGTGTATAGACCATGATATAACCATTCAGCTGTGTTACCAGATCCTTAACTATGGGCAGACCCAGCCCTGTCCCACGATGGTTTTTTTTTGTTGTAAAGAAAGGCTCAAAGATATGAGGTAATATATCGGGGCTTATACCTGATCCAATATCCTGCACCTGAATCATTATTGATCTATTGTCTATCAGCCGGGTAGACAGCCTGATCCTTCCCCCCTTGCCCTCAGGATTTTCCTGAAGGGCATTCAAAAGCAGATTTATGACAATCTGTTCTATCCTTAGCATGGATCCTTTAATATCCGGCAAGTTTTCACCTAAATCCAACACAATATCCTTTGAATATCTTTTGGCTTGTGGCTGTATGAATTTGAGCGCCTTTACAATCGCTTCATTTATCTGCAGGTGTTTAATCTCATCATGTGTGCCGACAAACTCTCTTATTTCACAGATAAATTCAGAGATCCTTCTGCTACCTTCCTTGATAGAACCAAAGGCATCCAGCATATCTTTTTTATCCCTTTCATACTCTATCTGCGATAATGCATTTCCCTTTATGCTCTGTTCATGCGTACCCCATATCTCTTCCACTATGGGCATATTATAATTTATTACACTCACAGGATTGTTGATTTCATGGGCTACAACAGCTACCATTTCCCCGAGAGAAGCGAGTTTGTCTGCCTGAATATTTTCCCGGAGAAGGGTATCGGCCTGGAACTGAAGCTCTTTTTCTTTTGTGATATCTATCAATACACCTACTATATCCGACAATCGGTTATCCTTCGTGGCAGCCACTCGCCGTATGTCCTTTATCCATTTGCATGTTCCGTCATGAACCATGACCCGGTATTCACATTTGCAAGACCCACCGGCTTTCAGCCTTGACAGTTGACTGATTACACTCGGCCTGTCTTCTATATATATATAATCCAGCCATAATGAAGGGGACTTCTTAATGAGATCAGGGCTGTACCCTGTTACAGTTTCCATACTTGGGCTGATATAGGTTATTTCAATAGAGGGATGATTCATTTTATAAGAGTAAAAGACAAGCGGCAGGTTGTCAGAAATAAATGCTAACTGATCCTTGATCTTCGACAGGTTGTGTTCATTTTCCTTGTTTATTGTTATATCCAACAAACTGACTCTCGTCCCCTGAAAGGTCCCCTCCCTTATCACCGGACGACATATGAGATGTATCCATTTGATCTCCCCCTGCTTTGTGAGGATCTTGAACTCGATGAATTTCGACTCCTGATTTTCTCTCGCTTCCTGCAATCGCTTTATTGCGGAATCATTATCGTCGGGATAATGAATATGTTCGAGTAATTCAGGATTATTCATGAAATCTTCAGGGCTGTACCCTGTAATACGTTCGCACGAAGGGGATATATATATATAGTTATTATCTGGATCTATAAGGCATTCACAATCAAAAGTAAAATCCAGCAAGGTTCGGATGGTCTCTTCGTTCTTCTTTGTCTGTCTCATCAGACTATGCTGCAACAGGGCGATCTCAATAGAAAAATGCACATCCCTTCGTTCAATAGGCTTCAGGATATAACCAAATGGCTGCGTTATCTTTGCGCGTTTCAACAGTGTTTCATCGGCATATGCAGTTATATAAACGACAGGAATATCATAATGCTTTTTGATCCTATCGGCTGTATCTATTCCATCCAACCTGCCCTTGAGCATAATGTCCATCAATATGAGATCAGGTTTTATATCCCCTACTTTTTCAATGGTCTCTTCTCCTGATGACAAAGATCCGCAGACAATATACCCCATACCTTCCAGAAACGCTGCTAAATCCTTTGCAACTATTCTTTCATCTTCAACAATCAAGATATTGCTGTTCATTATACCCCCAATACAACTGGGTTAATATCAATATTACTATAATATTATCTCCGTCATACAATCACACTGGTAATTAAATACAAATCATTACATACTCGTTTTTGCAATTATATCAATTCGTTCACAACCCCAAATCAAGCGATTAATCCATTTACAAAAAACCTGACCATAAATTCTCTAATAAAAATAATCAGCCTTTTAAAAAAATCAAGGTTCATTTTTGTTCTTCACTCCCCACATACACTATTTATTTATCGGTATATGGCTAAATCCCTTGTTATATAGCCAAGGTCATCCATGGCAAATCATAGCGATCATACAGCCTGCGGAACGACGGACTTACGTATATTATCATCCTTAATTACGTATATTCTCGTATTTAATCTCTGTGAACTTCGATCGAAAAGCACTTTAACATCACATGTGGCTACATACTTTAGATGACTCATATAGCACAGGGAGGAAAAAATGCTTAAGGATCTTAGAATCGGGACAAAACTTTTAGCAGTCGGTACCATGCTCATTGTAATCCCCTTGACGGTAGTTGGCCTGACAGCGATAAACAAGGCATCCACAGGGCTTACGGCCATAGAACACGAACAGTTGGCGGGCACATCCATGATCCTTGCCGAACTGGTCAACAATGCATTGCAGGGAGAGGTAAGGTCTATGACAAACCTGTCTGTGGGTAATGCGGTCGTAAAGGCGGCCAGGGCAGTGTCTAAAAAGGGAGCTAAAAATGCCCGAAATGAGGTCGAGTCCTTAAATCACAGACTACTGGCAATAAGCCATGCCACGGGCTCTGAGAATAATTCACAGGTTATACTTGCCGCAGGACCGGACGGCAAGATCTTTGCCGCATCACAAGAAGAATACCTTGGGGTATCGATCGCCGACAGGCAGTATTTCAAAGATGCCATATCAGGCAGGACAAATATCGGGCAGGCCAACCTGAACAAGGTTACAGGCGAGCCGTTTGTACCGATTGCCGTACCAATATACTCATCCGGGGGCAGTCCTGTCGGCATGATGGCCAATATACTTTCAATAGGTTTTTTAAATGATCTTATTGCCAATACCAGAGCAGGTGAAACAGGGTATGCCTTCATGATCGATAAAACAGGGCTGATTATTGCCCATCCCGTAGAAAAACATCGATTTTCATTAAACATCTCAAACCTACAAGGCATGGAAATTATATCTCATAAAATGACTTCGGGCAAATCAGGCGTTGATGGGTATGTCTTTGAGGGGATCTCAAAAACCAGTGGATATGCACCGGTAAAATTGACCGGTTGGAGCATAGGGCTGACCCTGCCTGATGAAGAATTTCTTGCCCCTGCACACGCTGTGCGCAACATCATATTTATCGTTGGCATCCTTTTCCTGTTCGCTGCATTTGCAATCTATTATGCCTTTGCCCGAACCATCACCAAACCTCTTCAACAATGTGCCGACCTTGCGCAGGATGTTGCAGACGGCAACTTTGATGCCCGCATTGATATTGATCACCGCAAAGATGAGATCGGCCAGCTTATTGATTCCATGAAGAAAATGGTCAATTCTATGAAAAAGGGGGTTGACCTTGCGCTAAATGTTTCCAGCGGAGATCTTAGCTCAAACATCAAGGTCGACCGTAAAGATGAAGACAATCCTTTTATCAACTCTATGGTGAATATGGTTACAAAACTCCGCACCATTGTCGCTGCAGTGCACAGCGCGGCAGACAATGTCGCTGCAGGAAGCGAAGAGATGAGTTCCACAGCCAGGCAGATGTCCCAGGGTGCATCCGAGCAGGCTTCCGCTGCAGAACAGGCATCATCCTCCATGGAGCAGATGGCGGCAAATATCAGGCAAAATGCGGATAATGCCCAGCAGACCGACAAGATTGCCACAAAGTCGGCTAAAGATGCCAAAGAGGGCGGAAAGGCTGTTGAAGAGACAGTACTTGCCATGAAGACAATCGCTGAAAAGATCGACATCATTGAAGAAATCGCAAGACAGACAGACCTTTTAGCGCTCAATGCAGCTATCGAGGCCGCGAGGGCCGGTGAGCACGGCAAAGGATTTGCGGTTGTTGCCGATGCAGTGCGCAAACTTGCAGAGAGGTCTGCAGAGGCAGCAGGTGAAATCAGCAAGCTCTCTGTCAATAGCGTTGAGGTTGCGGAAAAGGCAGGCTATCTTCTTACCCGAATCGTGCCTGATATCGGCAAGACCGCCCAGCTTGTCCAGGAGATCACCGCGGCAAGCAATGAGCAGAACGTAGGAGCAGATCAGATCAACACAGCCATCCAGCAGCTCAACCAGGTGGTTCAGCATAATGCGTCTGCATCAGAGGAGATGAGCTCCACCTCGGAAGAACTCTCATCCCAGGCAATACAGCTTCAGGAGACCATAACGTTCTTCAATCTGAATGGTAAAGACACCACACGAACGGTCACATCTAAGACTCCGGAAAAGATGTCTTACCCTGAAATCACAAGGCGGACTAAGCATGATGTGGATGAACTTCCGGATGCCATTACCAACAATATAAAAAAGACAGGCACGTCCTCCGGTGTGTTCCTCAACATGAACGACGACGAGATAAAAGGTGATGCCAAGGATTTGGAATTTGAAAGCTACTAAATCGAAATATAAGTTTTAATCTTAGTGGTTTGACAATATCTATTAAAAAGGAGGGTCAGGATATGAGGATAATAATTCTTTCAATTGCTATGATGGCATACGTCATTATTCCATCAATCCTAAATGCAGAGGATGTATGCACAAAGGCCATGATAGTTGCTGCAGTGGATGAAGCTGTTTCCATCCTTGAGAAAGAGGGCAAAAACGGCCTTCATAAGGTGGGAGAAATCAGTATCGGTGATGGCGTCTCTCTTTTTGTAAATGACCTTAACGGATATGTACTTGTTCATGAAAATCAGTTGCTTATCGGTATAAATCTCATAGGTCTTGAAGATGATACCGGGAGAAGATTCTATGAAGATTTCATAGAGACAACAAAAAGTCATCAGACAACAAAAGAGGCAATAACCTATTACGATGGAAAAGGCTGGGTATCTTACAGGTGGCCAAAGCCCGGGAAAAAGGACTTCTATCAAAAGATTACCTATGTAAGAGGCTGTCTTGTGGATGGAGCTAATGTCTATGTCGGCGCAGGGATCTATGAGTAAACATATCCTGTTTCAACGCACAAGTCATGATGAACGACACAACAGAACAATAATTACTTGAAGGCTCTGATGAGCAGTGAACTCTTTGGACAGCTTAGTGAGTTTATATCCACCGAGGAGAAGGTGATCAACCGATTGTGCAATCATCTGATTCCCGACGGTTATCTCTTCACTGGTCATTCCGAGACCATAAGCGGGATTAATGTTCCGCTCGAAATCGTTGAAAATACTGTATCAAGGAGGTTATAGATGTTAAAAAATGAAGCTCAATCAATCCCGACATATTATCTCAAACCAGGGGAGATGTACCTTTCTCAGAAACCTGCAATTATCACTACAATAATCGGTTCGTGCCTATGTGTTACCATGCATATGCAATCAAAACTCAGCTCAATTTGCCATGCAGTGCTGCCCAATAGCAGGGAGGCACAAATGATTAAAGGGACCTTTCAATATGTGGACACCTCTATCGAGTGGATGCTGGATCAATTCAATAACAATGGCATTAAACCAGGTGAGATCGAGATCAAAATGTTCGGAGGAGCAGAGATATACTCTGGAGGATATCACCCAAACAATTCAACATCTGTCGGTTGGAATAATATAGATGCTGCCCTCGATGTTTTTGAAAAAAATATAATCAAGCTCAAAACATGGAGTATCGGGGGGAACAAAGGACGAAGATTGGTCTTTAACACCTTAACCGGAGAGGTAGCTGTAAAATTCGTAAGCAAGGCCGATGTTCCGAAATTTCAGGCAGCTTACGAGACAAAACCATGAAAAAATCAGCAGCAAACACAACCGACAATAATATGGATCCTACAATATGAAAATATTTTATTGGTTAGCAAACCACTGCAGACAATTTTTCAGGAAATCTTCCAATAAAGGCACTGATCGTTCCGATTTCACACGGGAATGGATAAATTCTCTTGAGTATGTCTCATATAATCTCAAAACCCTTAGCTTTTCAACAGAACACGAGTTTCTCGATATTGGAGAGAAACTTCAGGGATTTCACAATCGAGCACAAAATATGTCGGAAATGTCGTCTGCCGTTGTCGACCTCATGACCGGAGACGAGATATACGACTCCACAAAAGGACTCGCGGAAATTCTTGAGGAATTAAAGCGCCATCTCAGCACATCAGAAGAACACTTCACCAGGATATCAAACATCCTTTCCCAGTATATGAATACCATCAGGAAAGCAACCTCACACCTGGACGAATTCAAGATGCTCGTATTAAATCTGAACATGCTGGGTTTTTTTACAAGAGTGGAGAATGCCCATGTCTTCACAATTGATACGGGTTTTGCGAGTCTGGCAAGCAATGTAAAAAAACTTTCAAAACGTATCGATGAAAAAACATCTCATATAATGAACGTATCACAAGCACTGCTTGAACTGATCAACCAGGCGATCTCAGAAGTCGAGTATTCTGAAAAGAACCAGCGCGATCAGGCCCGGTTAATACTTAAAAATACGGTTGCGAATCATAGGATGCTTAAACACAAAAATGATTCCGCAGCCCTTTCTGCAAAGCTCATAGAAAGCAGAACTCGGGATATTACGGAGAGCATCGGAGATATTGTATCATCACTGCAGATTCACGATATCACCAGACAACAGATCGAACATGTAAAAGAGGTGATTGACACCCTCATTGCAACCATTATCTCCGGACAAGAGCCAATTTCAAAACAGGCCTCGACAATATCTGCTTTGGGTTCTCTTCAGCTTTCACAACTGGATCAATCACAAAAAGCGCTTGCAGCAGCCCTAATGAAGATTATCGATAATCTTCAGGGTTTTACCCAGGACGTGGGAGAGATCCTTGGCGAAACGCAAAAGGTTTCCTGGACATCTGAGTTCGATGGAATGGGTTTTATGGAAGAGATAGATTACGGGATCGAGAGTGTCTCTTCATATCTTGATAAAAATATCAAGGAACAAATACGTCTAACAGGCACTCTGACATCTGTAAGCGAAATGGTCTCCGAGATGGCTGTGTTCATACAGGAGATAGAGAATATGGGGCAAAATCTTCAGCTCATATCACTCAATGCACGTATCAAGGCAGCGCATCTGGGCGAGGAAGGAGCCGCCCTGGATACGATCTCAGGAGGGATATACGATCTTTCAAAAGATTCGCTGGTCGACACAAAAATCCTCGCGGGCATGCTATCTGAAATTGTAGATATAGCCCACGGTTTTGACACTGACCTCAAAGACATGCAAAGCAGTCAAAAAAAACAGGCGCAGACAATGGTGCACAATTTACATGAAATCATAGCTTCACTTCATCAGGTAAATGAACGCGTTTTATCGCTAATAACAGATATGAACTCTCTGGGCGAACCACTCATGGTGGATATCAAGACCACTATCAAGGGGATAACCGTACATGACAAGATAGCAAAAAGCCTCTGTGAAGCACAGGATATAATGAAAGAATTGATGGATGGCACCGAGCACCTGATCACGGAAGAAAAGGCCAACGAAACAAAACAGTATCTAAAAGAGGTTGACAGTTTTTACACCATGGAGAGTGAACGGGAGGTCCATATGAAGCATATGGAACAAAACAGCATCCCGGATACGGATAATTATATCAAGGATACACATGACGAACTCGGAGAAAATGTTGAGCTATTCTGAAATATTAAAGGCACAGAAAACAAAGGGAGAAGCACAATGGCTAAATTCCAATTGAAAGATGCGGCCGAGGGGAAAATACTTTTTGCCAAGGGCAGTCTTACCATAGAACATGCGTGCGCCCTTAAGGAAATACTGATCCAAGCACTTAAAACAACAGATCATCTCCTTATTGACCTTGGGGAAATCACCTCTTTTGATCTTGCATGTCTTCAGATCCTTTGCTCCGCTCATAAAAGCTTTAATGAAGCTCATAAACATATGGATCTTCAGGATACTCCCCCGGAGATATTCGTCAAGATACTCTATGATTCGGGCATAGACCGATCTGCATTCGCAATGTCGATTTAAAGGTAATGCTCATGACTACAGGAGGATTGTAATGACAAAAAATATTTTAAGTGTTGATGATTCTGCAAGCATACGCCAGATGGTGTCTTTCACCCTGGAAAAAGAGGGCTACGGGGTGATCGAGGCCTCTGACGGCAACGATGCCCTGGCAAGAATACAGACAAAAATGATCGATCTGGTAATAACAGATCTGCACATGCCGAACATGGACGGAATCGGCCTTATCAAAGCCTTGCGGGCCGACTCACAGTACCGGTTTACCCCGATAGTCATGCTCACGACAGAATCCAACTCGAGCAAAAAAGATGAGGGCAGACGGGCCGGTGCAACCGGCTGGATCGTAAAACCGTTCAAACCTGAACAACTCGTAGCTGTGGTAAAAAAACTGATAGGCTAAATAACATACAAGGAGAGTATGCATGGATATACCTAATCAAGTTTATCTGGAGGAGGCATACGAGCTTCTTAGCGAACTCGAAGATGCCCTGATCGAAGTAGAACAAAGACCTGATGACAAGGATCTCATAGACAGGATTTTCCGTGCAATGCATACCCTAAAAGGGTCTGGAGCAATGTTTGGTTTTAATGATATTGCAGAATTCACGCACACGATTGAGACTGTCTATGATTATGTACGGGAATACAAATTAACGGTGAATAAATATCTTGTTAGCCTTACCCTTTCAGCATGCGATCAGATCAAGGCCATGCTGGATGTTTTCCAGGGCCGGGGCACAGTAGATGAATCAGAAGTAAACAGTATTACAGATGAATTCCTAAAACTTATCCCGGGTGATGACGAAAATGCTCTATCAGGTCCGATAGATTCATCCCGGTCCGGTTCCAATAAAGATGAAGGCGGGCATAAGGTTACATACCGCATCCGTTTCATTCCTCACGAAAATCTCTTTAAAAACGGCACAAACCCGCTTTTATTGCTCAACGAACTAAGGGCCTTCGGTGAAAACAGGATCATCTGCCACATACAGAACATCCCGGATCTCAGGGATATAAAACCGGAGTCCTGTTTTGTATCGTGGGACATCATCCTTACAACATCGCGGGAGATCAACGAGATCAGAGATGTCTTTATCTTTGTTGAAGGCATAAGCGACATCAGCATTGATGTTATCGATGAGGCCGATATCGAGGAACAAGACTACAAGCGCATCGGCGAGATCCTATTCGACCGTGGCGACATAACCCTGAAAGATCTTGAACTTATATTGAGCAAACAAAAGCTTATCGGCGAGATGTTTGTCGAATCCGGCGCTGTTGACCAAACACAGGTTGCTTCAGCACTTGTTGAACAGGAGCATATCCGTACTATCCGTAAAAAAAACCGCACTACGGGTGATAATACTTCCAGCATCAGGGTTGCATCGGACAAGCTCGACTCCCTTGTAAACCTGGTTGGTGAACTGGTTACTGTTCAGGCACGTCTCATCCAATTTTCCGCGACACAGAAAAATCCGGATCTGACCGCTATTGCCGAGGAGGTTAAACGCCTAAGCACAGGGCTTCGAGATAACGCCATGGGCATCAGGATGATGCCCATCGGGACAACATTTGCAAAATTCAAACGTCTCGTGCGAGATCTCTCGACAGAGCTTGGCAAAGAGATCAACTTTACCACCGAAGGTGCAGAGACCGAGCTGGATAAGACCGTAATCGAAAAGCTGGGGGATCCCCTTATTCATCTTATCCGGAACAGTATTGACCACGGGGTTGAATCTCCTGATATGCGTACTGCTGCAGGCAAACCCCCACAGGGGAGTATTCGCCTGTCTGCAGTACACTCCGGAGCAAGTGTGCTCATATCCGTTCATGATGACGGTGCAGGACTCGACGCAGATGTCATCAAAGCAAAGGCGATCGATAAGGGGATTATATCACCGGATGTCGCTTTGAGCGAAAAGGAAATCTTTGAACTCATCCTTGCACCCGGTTTTTCCACTGCTCAGAATGTAACATGCGTTTCGGGCAGGGGCGTGGGCATGGATGTAGTTGTAAGCAATATAGAGTCCTTCGGCGGCTCGGTATTCATCAGCAGTAAAAAAGGCCTTGGCACTACCATTACACTAAAACTCCCGCTCACATTGGCAATCATTGACGGCCTGCTCGTGACCATAGGAGGGGACTATTTCGTCATCCCCCTTGGCACGGTCGTAGAATGTGTCGAACTTTCAAAGGAAGATAAACGACGCGCCCATGGCCGTCACATTGCCAGGGTGCGTGAAGAGATTATTCCATATATCTATCTACGAAAACTCTTCTGCATAAATGGGTCACAACCAAAGATCGAACAGATAGTCATCACCGAAATCAACGATCGCAGGGTCGGCTTTGTTGTGGACAATGTCATCGGCCAACATCAGACCGTGATCAAAAATCTGGGCAAAGTCCTAAAAAACGTAGAGGGTGTATCAGGCGCAACAATCATGGGCGACGGAGCCGTGTCCCTTATCCTCGACATCAATAAGCTTTTCTTGCTAGCTGGAATTGATGAATCGAAAAATTTTACAGAAAAGGCTGTTGGTATGTATTAACTGCTTAAAAAACAACCTGCACCTTATCGACTATCTAGATTCTATTTTGCATCTCCTACAATTTCAGCTCGCCATATGGCTGAGCCTCCTATTCTGTCGAGATTACGACCTGAAAACCAAAGGAGAAGGGACATGGAACTAAAAAATCATCGAAAAGGGCACCTATCCGGGAAAACAGGCCAAGGGTGTACCAATAAAACATTTCGGACACATCTGCCCGCGATTTATACATCTGCATTTTTCTTACGATTTCATCCTTGAATACGTATATTATCATCCCTGATTACGTATATTCTCGTATTTAGCTTTCATACAATCCCATCGAAAAGCACTGTATCAAAGCATGATACTACATCATTGAAACAATATAGAACTATATAAAAATAGGGAGAAAATCATGAGTATAGAAGGGATAACGCAGACAACACAGTACCTTTCATTCAAACTGGATAAGGAAGAATTCGCCCTGGATATATCCAGAGTACGTGAAGTTCTGGATCTTACCAGAATAACCAAGGTACCTCAGACACCGAATTTCATGAAAGGAGTAATCAACTTGCGTGGCTCGGTGGTACCGGTAGTTGATCTCAACATGAAATTCGGCATCAAGGATACGGAAAAGACCGTAAATACCCGTATTATAATCGGAGAGGTCAGTATTGATGGAGAGGCAACAATCATCGGCGCACTTGCAGACTCTGTACATGAGGTAATGGATCTCGAGCCGGAGAATATCGAACCGGCGCCAAAAATCGGTACGCGGTTAAACACTGAATTTTTAAAGGGCATGGGCAAACGTGATGAAGAGTTTGTCATGATCCTCGACATCGACAAGGTATTCTCTGCTGATGAGCTGGAGTTGTTCAGCCAGGCGGGAAATGCACCTGTAAACCCTGAAGAAGCAAAGGAAGAAGAGATAATTCAATGATTAATCGAAGATATCATGCATAAGAAGGGTACCCCTGGTATTGAAGGATGGCAATATATGATTATTTTATCAGCCTTACTGAATGTTTCTGTTGTTATTGAATGCAATACCTGCCTCCTTCAATCAGATATCTTATCAATTCAACCTTTGGATACATGTTGTGCAGAATTTGTGTATCAGCCAGTGCATAGGACTTTAAGGAGGATAAGATGAGAAGATGGAAAGGATTCCTGATAACAAAGGCCTCCGTGGTGTCTGCGATTATCACAATAGGTATTTTTTTTAGCGGAAACGCCACGGGCCTTGATCTTCCCGAGATCAAGGAAAAGGGTGTATTGCGGCATCTAGGTGTATGTTATGCAAATTTTGTCACCGGCAGTGGAGACGGGCTGGATGTCGAATTGATGAAACTCTTTGCAGAAAATATTGGGGTTGACTATAAATACATCGAGACATCATGGGGTGATGTGATCTCTGATCTGACCGGCGAGAGGATTACTCATTCAGGTAACACTATCAGTGTAGTGGGGACTTCACCAATCAAAGGGGATGTGATTGCAAACGGTTTTACAATCATTCCATGGAGAGAACAGGCTATTGATTTTTCAATCCCCACATTCCCAACCCAGGTCTGGCTGATTGCCCGGTCAGATTCATCAATGGACCCTATTTTCCCTTACGGCACAACGGATAAAGACATAGCAGAGGTCAAAAACATAATCGATGGCTGTGAAGTATTGGGTGTAGAAAACACCTGTCTTGACCCATCCCTTTACAATATTAGTCAATGTGGGGGCCAAGTGGTCCTTTTTACGGGCAAATTAAATGAAATCGTACCGGCCATCTTAAGAGGTGTCTCTGAGACAGCCCTTCTTGATGTCCCGGATGCCTTAGTGGCATTGAATAAATGGCCAGGAAAGATCAAGGTTATCGGCCCGGTATCTCATACCCAGAATATGGGAGCAGGCTTTGCAAAATCATCTCCACAGCTTAGAGAGGCCTTTAACCTTTTTTTTAAAGCATGCATCTCTGATGGAACATACAGACATCTGGTACGAAAATACTACCCCACGGTTTTTCACAACTTCCCCGAATTCTTTGAAGGGCACTCAGCCTCATAGAACCTAGTGAGATGAAATCCGGTACGTGGCATATGAATAATAAAATCAACTACATCATTGCATCGATGATTATCGGGTTCTTTCTGTATATTGCCGCCCTGTTGGGTGTGAATTATTACTCTCAAAAAGGGCTTGTAAGGTCCACCATGTATCGATACAAACAACAGGTTGAACAACATTCAGAAACCCTCGGCAGCTTCTTTTCAGACAGAAGGGCAGACATGATCAATCTTTCAACAAGCAGGGAACTATCTATCTATTTTGAAAACAATGCCCTCGGAATGTCTTTGGAATATGGCCTGCAGCATAGTCTGATCAGACTATATGAAGAGATAAAACGTATCCAGAAAAACTTTAAGATAGATGATAATAACATCTATAAGAGGATTGTATTTTTTGACGACAAAGGAAAAATCCTTGCCGATACAAGACAGGATAATCCTTTGGATACTGCGGAGGAGAATAATGAGCTGAGAAAACATATCGTATCCGGTGGAATCGAACCTGAAATAGATGTTGCCTATGACGGTTCATCCCTGCAGATTATCCTTTCAACTCCCTACTTTTTCAAACACCGTCAAAAAGGTCAGATCCTGGCATTTGTTAATCACCGGGTGATATACAAGTATATTCACGCCCTGCTGGATGAATCGCGAAACTGGGCTGCATTCCTTTATTACAGAAGGATTAACATCCCTTTGAATAATAACACGATAGATGATGGAGCATTTATTACATCCATGTCTAAGATAGATGATATCAGGACAGGTGAAATACGAGAGTTTACGGCCAACGGCAGTGATGGAAAAGAAAAGCCCATGATTGCACTACGTTTTCATATCAAAGACACCCCATTTTCTATTTTAGCAATGCTCCCGAGATCGGATGTGTACGGTTATATCCCGCCATGGGGCCTCCTTGCCGTTATGATACTATTATCACTTATTATTTTTCTTGCAATAGCAATAACAATGAAAATAGGCATGAACAATCTGGTCTTAAATGCCCGATTAGAGGAGACCGCAAAAAAAGAACACGAGGTTGCTGAAATGAACCAACAGCTTATAGAGGAAATGACCAGAAGAAAGGGTATAGAGCAAACACTGAGAGATAACGAGGAGACCTTCAGGACCATAAGTTCATCTGCAAATGATGCGATCATTATGATCAACGATAAGGGGGATATAAAATTCTGGAACCAGGCAGCAGAAAAGATATTCGGCTATAATGCCCAGGATGTATTGGACAAAGAATTACATACAATTATTGCCCCCCAGCGTTATATAAACACCTACAAAAAAAATATCGGCATATTCCAAAAGCATGGTCAGGGTTATGTCATCGGCAAGCCCTTGGAGTTTGAAGCTGTAAGAAAAGACGGTACGGAATTCCCGATAGAACTGTCTGTCTCTGCGGTGAAGCTAAAGAATAGATGGAAAGGTATAGGGATACTCAGGGATATCAGCGCACGTAAAGATGCAGAAGAAAGACTCCGGGCAAGCGAGGAAAAACACCGAACCATCCTGGAAAATATCGAAGAGGGTTATTTCGAGGTTGATCTTGCGGGCAACCTTACCTTCTTCAACGATGCCCTTTGCAAGATAACCAACGGATCGGAAAATACGCTTTTTGGTTTGAATTACCGGGAATATACCTCCAGCGAGACCGCGCAAACCATGTTCAGAAATTTCAACAAGGTCTATCGGACAGGAGAGCCTTCGATCATGATGGATTACGATGTTACAAAAAAAGACGGAAGCAGATGTATCCTTGAGATGTCCACATACCTCATAAAAAATTCCTTTGGAACGCCCATAGGGTTCAGCGGGATTATCCGTGATGTTACAAAAAGACGTCATGCAGAAGATGCCATTAGAAAAAGCGAGGAAAAGGCCAGAAAAACATATGAAGAGCTCAAAGATACGCAGGCACAGCTTGTCCAGTCAGGAAAACTTGCCTCCATCGGGGAGCTGGCCTCTGGTGTAGCTCATGAATTGAACCAGCCCCTGATGGTGATACGTGGTAACACACAATTGCTAAAGCGAGGCCTTTCCAAGGACATGCTCGGGATAAATGATGTATTGGAGCAATTGGAGCCCATCGAGAGAAACACAAAAAGGATGATGAATATCATCAATCATCTACGGACATTTTCCCGGCAGTCTAAAGGAGATTTCTCAGATGTCAATCTCAACAAGACCATTAAAGAATCTTTTTTGATGGTAGGTGAACAGCTGCGTATTCGTAATATTGATGTGGAATGGATCTTTGGTAATGCAATTCCCATGATTATTGGCAGTGCCAATCAATTGGAGCAGGTCTTTTTAAACCTGATAACAAATGCCCGGGATGCGATGAATGGCGGAGGCAGGCTTTCTGTCACTACCCGATATGATCCACAAGGGGACAACGGCTATGTAGAGGTCTTTTTCAGGGATACCGGCAAGGGAATAGATCCTGAATCATTAGATAAAATCTTTGATCCGTTTTTCACTACCAAGGAGGTGGGCAAGGGAACAGGACTGGGCCTGTCTATCAGCTACGGAATCATTCAGGAACATAAAGGTGCGATAAAGGTGGCCGATACCGGTTCATCCGGCACAACCTTCATGATCATGCTTCCGGTTGCGCCATGCAATACTGGAAAAAGCATATAAGGAGGGGCCATAACAATGGCGGATAAGATATTACTTATTGATGATGAGCAGGATATCCTGGATTTGCTTAAATCCTCTCTAACAATCGAGGGTCTTGAGGTCATAACGGCTCATGACGGCAATGAAGGTATAGAGAAATTCCATAATAAAAAGCCTGACCTTGTTGTTACCGACATCAAAATGCCGGAAAATGATGGGATTACGGTACTCAAGGAGATTAAAGCACAGGGTTCTGATATAGATGTCATTATACTTACCGGGCACAGCGATGAGGTTACCGCTATTGAGTGTCTCAAATTAGGGGCGTATGATTATATTCTTAAGCCGCTTGAGGACATCGATATATTGAACGTTACCATACACCGTGCCCTGCATAAACGTAAACTTGAACGGCAAAACAGGGAATTGCTTAAACAGCTTGAAGAACTGTCAATAAAAGATTCTTTGACAGGCCTATATAATTACAGACACCTGCAGAGCTCACTCAATCAGGAGATCCAACGATCTAAACGGTTCAACAAGATATTCTGTGTCTTAATGATCGATATCGATCATTTCAAGCTCATCAATGATAGATACGGACACCAATTTGGGGATTATGTCCTAAAGAAATTGGGCAAACTCATGCATCAGCTTTTTCGATCAACTGACCGCCTGTTCCGTTATGGCGGTGAAGAATTCTTAGCCATCATGCCGGAAACCACGCTGGCCCATAGTAAAAACGCAATAGAAAGGATAATGGGTGGAATAAGGGCATACGAATTTTGTACAGATGGCCAGCATACAAGGATAACCGTTAGTATTGGTGGGGCAGAGTATCCTACATACTCACAAGACTCAATGGTGTTAATCAAACAGGCCGACAAAAACCTTTATCGTGCAAAGGAACTGGGAAGAGATGCCTATGTATTGAATTTTCCCTCCTTTGAAAGACAAGACTCGTTTGAAAAACCGAAAAAAGCGCTCTCCCGCGCATAGACGAGGCGAATAGCGGCATCAAAGAAACAATCTCCCAGATACTGTTTCCCTTGACAGATAATAATGGAGACAAGGCATGAAAGAGCAGATATTAGTCGTTGATGATGAGCCGGATCTTCTCAGTACCCTCACGACGGTTTTATCAAATGAAGGATACCGGGTCAAAGACGCCTTAAACGGTAACGATGCAATCAGGATATTCAAATCTGAACCCTTTGATCTGGTCATTACGGATATCAGAATGCCGGGGATGGATGGTCTGCAACTGCTTAAAGAGATCAAAAAACTTGACGAGTATATGGAAGTTATTGTCCTGACCGGATATGCAAGCATTGAGATTGCCGTAAAGGTTCTACGGAATAACGGGGCATTTGATTATCTCACAAAACCCTTGGACGATATTGATGATCTGACACATACAGTACAACAGGCATTGAAAAAACGAGCATTGTTCTTGGAAAATAGGCACAAGACAATTGAACTTGTTGAGTTAAACAAGACCCTTCAAACCGAGATTTCCGAGCATAAAAAAACCCAGACAAAATTATATAACCAACTGAAATATGAGCAGACTATTGCAAATACATCAACATGTTTCGTGAATGTCGATTATAATGAGATTGACAACGAGATAACCAAGGCATTAAAAACAGTCGGCGAACTTTCTCGAGCCGATCGAAGTTACCTTTTTCAATTCTCACAGGATGGATCGATGTTACATAATACACATGAATGGTGCCGGGAAGGGATTGAATCCCAGATCTACAATCTGCAGAATCTATCGGTTGAAGACTACTACTGGTGGGTGGACAAGGTTAGATCAGGTGAAACTATATATCTCCCTGTTGTTGATGATCTTCCTGCTGAAGCGATAAAAGAAAAAGAGATCCTTCAGAATCAGGGCATCAAATCCCTTATTGTTGTACCTTTATTCTATTTAGATGCCCCCATCGGTTTTATGGGCTTCGATTTCGTCAAGAGAAAAAAACCTTTGTTTCAAAATACTATTCTTATGCTTAAATTAGTGGGCGAAATCTTTACCTGCGCGCTGGAAAGAAAAAGGTCTGGAGACAAAATGCAGAAATATTGCGAACGGCTGAAAACTCTCCATATGATCGAGCATTCCATACTTGCAGAAGATATTCCTGAGGATATCTCACGGGTAGCCCTGCAATACATGCATCAAATGAATACCGCATATAATCCTGCCATAGTCCTGTTCAACAATAAAGATGATGGGGCTACATTGCTTACAACAAACAACAGTAACCGCGAACAATGGGGGGAAAAAATCTTTCCCCAAGGTGTGTTCGATATAATCTTTGAGGTTAAAAAAGCCATAAACCAGGGGAAAGATCGGCTCATTATTGACCTGACGACCTTTTCCGAGCCAACAGATATGGTCAAATCATTACTTGACCAGGGCCAAAGCGCGCTTCTTTGTATTCCTCTTGTTTACCAGGGGCGACTAACCGGGGCCATCTTTTCACTCGCTAACAGAACAGGTGACTTCCAAGCAGAACACATTGAGATCATGCAGGAGGTTGCCCATTCACTTGCCATTGTTATTCAGCATGCATACATGCGAAAAGAACTCAAATGCCACGCGCAGAAGCTTGAGCTTGCAGTAAAAGATAAGGATGTGCTTTTGCGGGAGCTCCATCATCGGGTAAAAAATAATCTACAAATCATATCGAGTGTGCTGAATATTCAGGCCCGGGCCTTAAAAGACGAATCCTCGGTAAATATCTTCCAAAACACGCAAGACCGGGTAAAATCCATGGCCCTGGTTCATGAACAACTCTATACATCTAACGATATAAAACATGTTTGTATAAAAAGATTTATCACAGAGCTTACATGTAACCTGCAACATGTATACAAAACATATCAAAGGGATATCGCAGTGGAAATCGATGTTTTTCAAGCTTGTATGGATATTGATACAGCCATCCCCTTTGGATTAATAATCAATGAACTCATTTCCAATGCCCTGAAATATGCGTTTCCTGACGAAAAAAATGGTGAGATCAAGATTGGCGTCCAATTTGAACAGGACATATTCAAATTGGTCATATCTGATAACGGCATAGGACTTCCTGAACAGATGGATCTTCAAAACACCAAATCAATAGGTTTACAACTCGTCACAGCGCTTGTCGATCAATTAGACGGAACGATTGAGCTCATAAGAGGCAGCGGCACGTATATTTCGGTCTGTTTTCCAAAAAATATAATAAATGGGGGACACCATGGAAAAGGTTAATATATTCATAGTAGAGGATGAAGCTATTGTTGCAAAGGATCTATCAAATACACTGGACGACCTTGGATATTCCGTCTCCGGGGTCGCCTCAACAGGCCCGGACGCTATCCGGGAAACATCAAAACTGAGCCCTGATCTCGTATTGATGGACATTGTATTGAAAGGGCCGATGGACGGCATAGAAACTGCTAGTCATATCTTCAAACAAAAAGGCACCCCTGTTATATTCCTCACAGCATATTCTGATGATACAATATTAAGACGCGCCAGGATTACAGAACCTTACGGCTATATTGTAAAACCTTACAACAAAAAGGAGCTGCACTCTGCTATCGAAATTGCCCGTTATAAACATACCATGGAAAACAGATTAAAGGAGAGCGAGGAAAAATATCGCAATCTGGTTGAACTAGCCAATGATGGCGTAGTGCTTGTTTTAAATGATATAATCGAATATGCTAACCCGCGCTTCTCTCAACTGTGTGGGTGCCCTAATGAAAGACTGCTTGGTTCCAGGTTTTCAATCTATATAAATCCCTCATATAACCATAAACCGGAAAATAGGTACGGATTTCAAAACTGGAACGGGATAAGGACATATGAAACCATCTTATGCAACCACAATGGTCATACTACCCCGATTGAGATCAATGCAGGCAATGTAACATGCAGGAACCAGCAGGCAGACCTATTGATCATTCGGGATATAACCGATCGAAAGAGATTGGAAGAGCAGATTGTCAAAACCGAGAAACTAGAGTCAATAGGAATACTTGCTGGCGGTATTGCACATGATTTCAACAACCTGTTGACTGCTATCCTTGGCAATGCGTCTTTAGCGCTGGAAAAACTCCAACCTGATGAAAACCTGCATAAATTGTTAAGCAAGGTACAAGAGGCATCGATAAAGGCAAACGTACTCACTCAAAAATTGATCACATTTTCAAACGGGGGCAATCCGATCAAAAAAACCACTTCCATTATAGAAATAATCAAGGAAACAGTAGATATTGCCCTGAGCGGAACAAATGTCAGCCATGAATACTCTATCCCGGAAGATCTATGGCCGGTTGAGATCGATAAGAAGCAGATCGCGCAGGTCATCTATAATATTACTGTAAATGCAAAAGAATCCATGCCCGAAGGAGGGCTTATCACTGTCCGCACGCAGAATGTATTACCTGCCGAACAAGAAAAAGATTTGTTGAATGGTTCTAAATATATAAATATATCCATCCAGGATCAAGGAATGGGCATATCAAAAGAAAACATGAAAAATATCTTTGATCCCTATTTTTCAACAAAACAAAGGGGGGCTTACAAAGGAACAGGGCTGGGGCTGTCAATATGTCATTCTATTATGAAAAAGCACGGTGGAACCATTACAGTTGAATCTGAAAAGGATAAAGGTTCAATATTCAATATTTATATTCCGGCAGCAACCAGATCATGATATGATAATAATCAGATCACCTTACTCATTGCAGATATCTCAGTTTATGTGATCAAAAAATGTGTCCCCATCGTCTAGTCGGGCCCATGACACCGGCCTTTCACGCCGGCGACAGGGGTTCAAAGCCCCTTGGGGACGCCAGGTTTTATCGCCCTGGATTTATTTAAAGATCCAGGGTCTTCTCACTTCAAAGACCCGAGGTCCTTTTCCTTTAACATGGAGCAAAACCTGTCAACCAGTTCTGGATCCAGGACATTCCCCTTCATGGACAGCAACATCTCCAATGCCTTTTTCTTATCATATGCCTTTCTGTAAGGCCTTTCCGTGGTGATGGCATCATACACGTCGGCTACCGCTACAATCCTTGCCTCCAAGGGTATTTCATCACCGGATAGACCCGATGGATAACCCGTACCGTCATAGCGTTCATGGTGAGACAGGATAATGTTCACGATCACATCTGAAAGCATGGCCTGTTTGGCAACCTCTGCGCCCCACATAGGGTGATTCCTCACTATATGCAGCTCTGCCTCATCAAGGGGGCCCTCGTTATTGAGTATCGATTCTGAGACCCCGATCTTCCCGCAGTCATGAAGCCAGCTGCCGTAACGGATCGCCGCCTCCCTATTCTCCGACAACCCTGAAGCCTCTGCAAGCATTACGGCAAACGCTGAAACCCGCTGTGAATGGCCTTTTGTATATCGATCCTTAAGCTCAAGGGCATGCACAAGAGAATGCATCGTAGCTTCATCACCCTTCTTTATCGATTGTATGAGGCTGTATCTCTTGAGAGCATCTTGGATGAGATCTACCAACTGTGTATTTTCCCAGGGTTTTACAATAAATCTGAACACTTCAACCCGGTTTATGGCCTCTATTGCGATTGAAAGATCCGCAAATCCTGTCATAAGTATCTTTACGGTATCAGGAGATATCGCACTTACCCTTGAGAGGAGCTCTATACCCTTCATACCCGGCATCTGGTTATCAGAGACCAGCACTGCAATCTCAAGGTCCTTGATCATCTCAAGGGCTTCCATGGCATTCCTGGCTGTTAATATATGCATACCCTGGTCGCTGAAGATGGACTTAACCACATCAAGTATATAGTCTTCGTCATCAACAAATAATATCTCTCCGGCCATTTCCATACCTTTATCGTCAGATACCCGCAAAAAATTGATTTTAGCATATCCAAGTGTCCAGATGAAGCGGGATCTTATTCGAGATTGTATATTATACTAATTCCGTCATGATGACCATACCGACCTTTTGTAGGCATATATATATCATATCCGTTAAAGTCGGGTCAGCGACATGCCGATAGTCATTATCATGGTGATTTATGGCTAATGAACGTATAGGCGACCAGTTGGTTAACAATGCCCTGATTACACCGGAACAGTTACTTGAGGCTCAAAAGGCCCAGACTGTTTCCGGGACAAGGCTTGGCTCTCAGCTCGTAAAACTCGGGCATATATCAGAAGAGCAACTCGTTGATTTCTTAGGCAACCAGTATGGCCTGCCCTCAGTTATCCTTAAAGATAAAAAGCCTGACCAGGAGGTTATAAAGCTTATCCCTCTACCCGTAGTACAAAAATATAACGCCTTTCCTTTTGAAAGGAGAGGCGCGGTCCTCAAGGTTGCAATGACCGACCCGACAAATATATTCGCTGTTGACGACCTTAAATTCCTTACAGGCTATTCTATCGAGGTATATGTAACATCTGAAGAATCCCTCAAATGGGCGCTTGATAACTATTACGACCAGAGCGCGAGCCTTGATGAGGCCCTTAGCGGAATGGAGGAGGAACAGGGTTCCGTAGAGGTCGCCGGTGACGGCGATCAGGCAGCTGTTGGTGATCTGGAAAAAGAGGCTGACCAGGCACCAGTTATCAAGCTCGTAAACCTGGCCCTTGTGGATGCCATTAAAAAAGGGGCAAGCGATATCCATATAGAACCATACGAAAAATTTATGCGCATCAGGTTCAGGCTTGACGGCATGCTCACCGAGGTAATGAAACCCCCCGTAAGGCTGAAGAACGCCCTTGTTTCAAGGTTGAAAATCATGTCTAAGCTCGATATCGCAGAGCGCAGGCTGCCTCAGGACGGACGTATAAAGCTCAGGATACAGGGCGGCAAAGAGGTTGAATTCCGTGTATCGGTTCTTCCCACACTATTCGGGGAAAAGGTGGTATTGAGAATCCTGGACAAGAGAAATCTCCAGCTGGATATGACAAAGCTCGGATTTGAAGAACAGGCCCTGAAGGTGTTCAAAGAGAGCATATACAAGCCTTGGGGCATGGTGCTCGTAACCGGCCCTACCGGATCTGGTAAGACAACCACCCTGTACTCGGCCCTTTCCGATTTAAACAAGATAGATACAAACATATCGACCGCTGAAGATCCTGTCGAGTTTGATCTTCCGGGGGTCAACCAGGTCCAGATGCACGAAGAGATCGGCCTTACCTTTGCCTCTGCATTGAGATCATTCCTCAGGCAGGACCCTGATATAATCCTAGTAGGAGAGATCCGTGATTTTGAGACGGCAGAGATAGGCATTAAAGCTGCACTTACAGGCCACCTTGTCCTGTCGACTCTGCATACCAATGATGCCCCGTCCACCATCAACCGTCTGTTGAACATGGGGATAGAACCGTTTCTCGTGGCATCATCTGTGAATCTTATAGTAGCACAGAGGCTGACCCGAAAAATATGTACACAATGCAGGGTAAAAGATGAAGAGATAACCCCAGAGACCCTAGTCCAGATGGGTGTAGATCCTGACCAGGCAGAAAAAATGGTTTGCTATAAGGGTTCCGGATGCCCGGCATGCGGCAATAGCGGCTACAAGGGGAGAGTGGCCCTCTACGAGGTCATGCCTGTAACAGACACGATCAAGGAATTGATACTTATGGGCGGATCCGCGGCAGAGATCAAGAACGAAGCGATCAATCAGGGTATGAAGACATTAAGGCAGAGCGGTCTCGGCAAGGTTGCTGAGGGGGTCACATCCATACCCGAAATATTAAGAACGACAATGGCTGATTAGGCTTAGGAGCTTGCTTTGAAACACAGTATTTATGATATGCTAAAGGAGATGGTTGAAAAGGGGGCGTCAGACCTTCACATTACAACGGCATCACCACCTCAGGCGCGCGTTAGAGGAAAATTATACCCCATGGATATACCCGCCCTTGATCCCCAGTCCACCAGGCAGATCCTCTACTCTATCCTTACCGAGGCCCAAAAGCATAAATTCGAGGAAGAAATGGAACTTGACCTCTCTTTCGGCATAAAGGGCGTTGCCCGCTTCAGGGCAAATCTCTTTATGCAAAGAGGTGCAATGGCGGGCGTATTCAGGGTGATACCTTTTGATATCCAACCCATTGAGAACCTTGGCCTGCCCGCTGTATCACTGAAGCTTCCTTATCTTCCCAGGGGATTTGTCCTTGTCACTGGCCCAACAGGAAGCGGCAAGTCAACCACCCTGGCATCCTTTCTTGACAAGATTAACAACGAACGTCACGATCATGTTGTCACCATCGAAGATCCAATAGAGTTTGTCCACAGACACAAAAACTGTATCGTCAATCAGCGTGAGATAGGTGCCGATACAAAGAACTTCACCAATGCCCTTAAATATATCCTGCGACAGGACCCTGACGTTGTATTCATCGGGGAGATGAGAGACCTGGAGACCATTCAGGCAGCCCTGACCATTGCTGAAACCGGCCATCTGGTATTTGCCACATTGCATACAAATTCTGCGGTGCAGACCGTCAATCGTGTAGTTGACGCATTCCCTGCACACCAGCAGTCGCAGATACGGGCACAGCTTTCATTTGTTCTGGAGGCCGTCATCTCTCAACAGCTACTGCCGAGGGCAGACGGCAAAGGACGAGCCCTCGCCTCAGAGGTCATGATAACCACCCCTGCGATCCGCAACCTGATACGAGAGGACAAAATCCACCAGATCTACTCCCAGATGCAGGTCGGGCAGATAAAGCACGGGATGCAGACCATGAATCAATCCTTACTGAACCTCTTTATGAAAAAGGTCATATCACTTGACGACGCGCTGGGATGGTCATCTGATCCGGATGAGCTTAGACAGATGATGGCATCCCCGACCCAGTATTCTCAGCAGAGGGTACAAAATCCACGGGAGAGGAGATAAAACATGCCTGTTTTTTTATGGGAAGGCAAGCTTGCAAACGGAAGTGTAAGAAGGGGTGAAATAGAGGCCGACAGCAAGGCCACGGTCACCATGATGCTGCGCAGGCAGCGTATAACCGCAACCAAAATAAGATCAAAGTCCAAACAAATCGTCCTTTTTGATCAGAAAATCACTACAAAGGATCTTGTTGTATTTACCAGACAGTTTGCGACCATGATCAACGCCGGCCTGCCGCTTGTGCAATGCCTGGATATACTCTCAAGCCAGCAGCCCAATCCGACCTTTAAAAAGATGCTCTCCCAGATAAAACAGGATGTAGAGGGAGGAAGCACCTTTGCCGATGCCCTGAAAAAGCATCCCAAGGTATTCGACAATCTCTTTGTCAACCTTGTTGCAGCAGGGGAGATCGGCGGCGTACTCGATACGGTCCTGAACAGGCTTGCCGTATATATGGAAAAGAACGAGGCACTCAAAAACAAGGTCAAAAGCGCTATGACCTACCCTATTATCGTTTTATGCGTGGCCTTCGGCGTGGTTGCAGTCCTTATGCTATTTGTCATACCCACCTTCCAGGACATGTTCAACCAGTTCGGCGCAGCCCTGCCCGGACCCACCCAGCTTGTCGTTGACTTGAGCCATTTCTTCCGTAATTTCTGGTGGGGAATCTTCGGCCTTATCATCCTATTGGTAATCGGCTTCAAGATGGTTAAAAAGACCGAAAAGGGTAAGTTCTACCTGGACACCTTTGCACTGAAACTCCCGATATTCGGACCTTTGATAAGAAAGGTCGCTGTAACCAAATTCACCCGCACCCTGGGTACCATGATATCGTCGGGTGTACCTATTATGGACGGCCTGGATATAACATCCAAGACCGCGGGAAACGTGATCGTTGAAAATGCAATCAAGGCGGTAAGAAGCGCGATCAGCGAAGGCAAATCCATGGCTGAACCACTCGAGCATACAGGCATATTCCCCGGCATGGTGGTGCAAATGATATCCGTTGGTGAGGCTACAGGCGCGATGGACCAGATGCTCTCAAAGATCGCCGACTTCTATGACGAAGAGGTGGACGCAGCTGTAGACGCCCTTACATCCGCGCTGGAACCCATGCTCATGGTCTTTCTGGGCGGCATCATCGGCTTTGTTGTCGTGGCCATGTACCTGCCTATATTCGAAATGGCAAGCGCTGTGTAAGCTTAAATAATACTCAACGGTTGACGCGGCTGTTTTATCATTTATAATAGTACTATATTTAAATCGTACTATAGCTTCATATGTATTGTGGAGGCCCAATGATAAAACTCGTCGCCAAGATATTGAAGGTTCTCAATTCAGAGACAGAACCGTACCAGATAAGTCTTGCATTGTGCCTTGCCATGATAATAGGCTTCACCCCGCTAATAAGCCTTCACAATCTGATCGTTCTTCTTATTGTTCTGATTGTAAGGGTTAACCTGTCCGCGTTCATCCTCGGTCTTGCAATCTTTTCCGGTTTATCCTACGCCCTTGATCCCCTTTTCCACTCTGCCGGGATGGCCATACTGACGGCAGAGCCCCTGCAGGACGTGTTCACCTCTTTGTACAATACCACGATATTCAGGATGGAGCATTTCTATAATACCGTATTAATGGGCAGCCTTATCACCTCGATCATATTGTTTCTGCCTCTGTATATTATCCTTAAGGCAGCCATAGTACGTTACAGACAGTCCATACTTCTATGGGTGAGAAAATCCAAAATCATGCACGCCTTTAAATTATCAAAGTTCTACAAGGTTTATGATTCTCTGGAGATAACGGGAGATAATTCATGATAAGGTGTTTGCGCTGGCAAGGACTTCTCGTATTTCTGGCCTTTGTATCTCTTCTTTTCGGGTTTTGGATCCTTGCAGCAGATGATCTTGCCCGGACATGGATCGAAAAGGCCGCTACACAGGCAAACGGGGCAGAGGTAAATATCGATGGGGCGGACCTTATGCTCTTTCCTCTCGGTTTTGCCTTAAAAAGGATACAGGTTACCGATCCGGACAACCCTAAAATCAATACCATTGATATCTCCGCCCTGTCTTTCACGCTTGATACCCAATATCTCCTTCAACGCAAATTCATTATAGATAATATGAGCATTGACGGGATAAAAACCTCTACAAAGAGGGGATTTCCCGGCTTTATCGTAAAAGAGGTCAAAAAAAAGAAAGAGAAAAAAAAAGAGAAAGCCCAGCGATCCTACCTTGAAGGCATTAGTCTGCCGAGCTTTACAAAAAAAGATATAATGCAGATCCTTGACAAAGAAAAGGTAGCATCCATAGAACTTGCCAAGTCCTTACAAGATCTCACAAAAGAGAGGAAGTTATTCTGGGAAAAGAGGCTTGATGAACTTCCCGACAGGGAAAAACTGGAAGAATACAACAATCGCATCCATAGGCTCCAAGACAAGCAGAATCAGGACCTGACCTCGATACTATCCATAGGTAAAGAGATAAAATCACTTCAGAAGGATATAAAATCCGATATCAAGCTGCTTAAAAACACCCGAAAAGAGTTCTCGAAAGATTATACGCTGCTTAATGAAAAGATCCAACAGGCACAAAAGGCTCCTTTGGACGATATTAGACGCCTGACAAAAAAATACGGCCCAAGCCCCGCGGGCATAGGCAACGTCAGCAGCATGCTGTTTGGTCCTGATGTAGGGCTATGGGTCGAAAGATCTCTGCACTGGTACAACAGAATACAGCCCCTGTTGGAAAAAGCTCGAGACAAAAAGAAGGCCACCGAGGTCACAAAACCCGTACGGGCAAAAGGCCTTGATATACATTTCAAGGATTACTCACCACAGCCGGGTTTTCTCATACGCCGGGCAAATGCATCTATCACTCTGGAAACAGGCAATTTCAAAGGGGAGCTTAATAACATCACCAATGACCAGACACTTCTGGGAATACCCCTGACCTATGCCTTCAAGGGGACCAAGATAGAGGGTATCAAATCCGCTGAGATTCATGGGTCATTCGATCACATAAACCCATCTGATCCAAAAGATGCCATCGATATCGCCATGGAAGGATATTCAATAAAACCACTGGAACTCGGTAGGGGCTCCCTACCCCTTGTCCTTAAAAAGGCCAACATAGACATGAATATCGGTGCCGAGATATCGCCAGGCAAGGGTATAGATGCCGTTATTAGGGCAGACGCCCGATCCACGAGATTCGTCATCGAGGAAAGCCCCAAAGACAATCAGATCATGGCCTCCCTTTCAAAGGCCTTTGACAAGGTCGATGGATTTTCGCTCAAGGCAGATGTATCAGGCACGCCTGAAGATTACAATATGAAGGTAAGATCTGATCTGGACAACGTCGTTAGGGGTGTGTTTGAAGATTTCGCAAAAGACCTGCTTGTCAAATTCGAGGCCAGGCTTAAAGAGGAGGTCCTATCCAGGATTGAAGGGCCTCTAAAAACAGCCGAACAGAAAATGGAAGGTCTCATGCCCATGGATAAAGATATCTCCAGCCGTATAGGTCTTGCCGAAGACCTGCTCAAGTCAAGCTTAATCAATGTGAACAGCAACGGCCTGGAGCTGCCTTTCTGAAAGACATCTCTGCCAGGACACCATATAGATCATGAGTATATTTGAAGTCTTGATGCTAACATGCTTTGGAGCGGCATGGCCTTCCTCGATATATAAATCCTATACATCGAGGACCTCCAGGGGCAAGAGTCTGCCGTTTCTGATTATTATATTTACGGGCTATATAGCGGGGATATTCCACAAGATACTGTACAATCCCGATTGGGTGGTTTACCTCTATGTCCTGAACGGGGGCATGATACTTGTCGATATAGTATTATACGCAAGAAATACAATCCTGGACAGAAGGCGGACATCGTAATCGCGATCATCCATTACAAAAATATTCTCTCTGTTATCAATGACCTGACCTTACCTGAGATATTAACAACAAGCCTTCCATGGTTATCAAGATCAAGGACCGTGGCTTTCCGGCCCTGATCGGTATGTACAATCCGGCCCGGTTTCATTCCATATTCCAGAAAATAATCCCTGACCGGGTCAAAACCCTGTGAAAAAAACAATCCAAGCCATCTATCGATCTCAGATGCCAACACCTCTAAGACCTTTCCTATATCGATCTCGCTACCTGTAAGCTGCGCTATAGAGACCGCCTTATTATCGAGATCTTCAGGCCAACTCAGCTGGTTGACATTGATGCCTATACCTATTGCCGTAAGATGACCTCTCGACTCGCAGAGTATCCCGCTTATCTTCCTCTTATCTACAATGATATCATTGGGCCACTTTATTTCTGTATCGCCTGATCCTATGATCCTGCTCACGGCATCACGTACTGCCACCCCTGCTATAATGGGGTATCTTTGTTCAGGCATAGAGATGGTCAGCGTTGCATAGAGATTTGATCCTGCAGGTGAGAACCATTTCCGACCCTTTGTACCCCTTCCCCCGGTCTGCATGCCTGCAGTGAGCAGAATCCCGTCCTTGCCTGTATCGAGGGCATACCTGTTCGTTGAGTCAACGACGTCAAGCGATATCCTGTCTTTTATAAAGGCATAAGACCGCTGGTCCACATCTATGCCTGCAACAGATCATAGGACTTCCGGAGCCTGTCTATCTTGAACTCCAGCTCTTTCTTTACCGTCATCTGCTCTTCAACTATCTCTTTTCTGGCCTTTTCTACAAAGCCCTTGTTAGAGAGTTTTTTCTTCACAGCGCCAAGCTCTTTTTCGACCTTATTGATCTGCTTAACCAGCCGCTCTGTCTCCCTGTCTATATCTATCACACCCTCCAGGGGTACATATATCTCCATATCCGCTGTCACAGCCAAAGCACACCTGCTCGGCCTCAAGGAACTGTCTTCGATAAAGCTCATGCCATCGATCCTTGCCAATTCCTTTATATAGCCGCTGTTACTATAGAGCAGATCCCTGATATCCGATGATTCGACCTTGAGTATGGTATTAAGCCTTGTAGATGGAGGGATATTGGTCTCTCCGCGGATACTCCTCACTCCTGAGATAACGTCTATAATGCGGTCCATTAACGCAGCATCCCCGGCAAATTCATGCTTTGAATCATATCTGGGATATTCAGCAACCACAATGGACTGTCCCTTTTTACCGGGCATATACTGCCATATCTCTTCAGTGACAAAGGGTATGATCGGATGAAGCAGTTCCAGGATAGATCTGTATACATGGCAGAGGACCCACCTTGTACAGGACGCACCATCACCCGAGAGCTGGGTCTTTGAAAGCTCGATATACCAGTCGCAGAATGTATGCCAGACAAACTGGTACAGGATATCTGCGGCATCGTTATATCTGTATTCTTCAATGGCTTTCCTTGTTTCAATTATTGTACGACCAAGGCCTGTCAATATCCACTTGTCGGCCAGAGATAGCCTAGAGGCATCAACAGTAGTGCTATCAGGATCAAATCCCTGTATATTACTCAGTACGAACTTGCCTGCATTCCATATCTTATTTATGAAAAAGCGGTAACCCTGTATACGCTTGTCACTTACCCTCACATCCCTGCCCATTGCTGCGAATGCGGTAAGGGCGAACCTGAAGGCATCTGCACCGTATTTATCCATCTCGACGATCGGGTCTACTATATTACCCTTTGACTTGCTCATCTTCCTGCCCTTTTCATCCCTGACCAGGGCATGGAGATATACGTCATCAAAGGGCTTTTCTCCCATAAACCTTATCCCCATCATCATCATGCGTGCTACCCAGAAAAACAGTATATCAAACCCGGTTATCAACACGCTGGTCGGATAAAACTTCTCTAGCAGTTTGGTCTTTTCCGGCCATCCCATGGTAGAAAAAGGCCAGAGAGCAGAAGAAAACCAGGTATCTAGGACATCTGTCTCCTGGTGTATATCTTCGGACTCGCAGTGCAGACAGCGATCAATATCCTCACGGCTGACGCTGATCTTGCCGCAGCTGTCGCAATACCAAGCCGGTATCCTGTGACCCCACCATATCTGCCTTGAGATGCACCAAGGCCTGATATTATTCATCCATTCATAATAGACCTTTTCCCATTGCCCAGGCAGTATCCTCGTGTCTCCCTGTTTTATCGCCTTTATGGCCTCTTCTGCCAAAGGCTGAGTCTTCACGAACCACTGTTTCGACAGATACGGCTCTATGACACTCTTGCACCTGTAGCAGGTCCCGACAGGCACCTTATAAGGAGTCTTGTCTACAAGGTATCCCTGCTCCTGAAGATCTGCCTCCAGCACCTTTCTACACTCGAAACGGTCAAGCCCCTTGTATATGCCGGCATTCTCGTTCATGACACCCGAAGGGTCCATAATGACGTTTATCTCCAGGTCATGTCTCAAACTCATCTCATAATCATTCAGGTCGTGGGCAGGTGTTATCTTTACCGCGCCTGTACCGAATTCCTTTTCTACGGCATGATCGGCGATAATGGGGATGCGCCTGTTCATGACAGGGAGTATGGCATGCCCGCCGATAAGGGATTCATACCTCTCATCCGACGGGTTTACGGCCACGGCCGTGTCGCCGAGCATGGTCTCGGGTCTTGTGGTAGCTACAACGATCTCTTTGTCGCTACCCTCTATCGGGTAGCGTATATGCCACAGAAAACTGTCTTCATCTTCATGTTCAACCTCTATGTCGGACAGGGCACTATGACATCTTGTGCACCAGTTGACTATATAATCGCTCCTGTAGATAAGACCTTCTTCATACAGAGAAACAAATACAGTCCTGACCGCCTTTGACAGGCCTTCATCCATGGTAAAGCGTATCCTGTCCCAATCGCATGAGGCACCGAGTCTCTTAAGCTGGTTTATGATAAGGCCTCCGTGCTTCTCCCTCCACTTCCACACCTCTTCGACAAAGGCCTCCCTGCCGAAGTCATGCCTGGATTTACCCTGAGAAGACAGGTATTTTTCCACTACATTCTGTGTGGCGATCCCTGCGTGATCCGTACCCGGCATCCACAAGGTATTGTAACCGTCCATACGCTTGAAACGTATCATGATATCCTGCAGGGTATTATTAAGGGCATGCCCCATATGAAGGACACCGGTGACATTCGGGGGAGGTATTACAATAGAGTATGTCTCCTTATTGTCATCATCCTCACTGGCATGAAATAATTTATTGTCCAACCAGAATTCATACCACCGCTGCTCTATATCCTTCGGGTTATATTCTCTGTCCAGCATCTGCCTCTCCTCATCCGCAAACTGCCATTTTCATAGCATGTGCCGATAAAATTCTCCAGCATCAAAACAGTGCTCTCTTTTTGATAGAATAAGGGGTATGTACGGCATGGCAGGCCCTAAAAAAAACACCCCTTGCGACTTAAATATAAAAAATCCTCATTACCGGGCCCTTGTCCCGGGCAATGAGGATTTATTCGACTGTACTGAAAATATCGTTAATACAGATCCTAGTCCAGTTTTTTCAGTTTTTCTATCTCTTCCCGGATCACCTTTTCCACTATAACCGGAATTTGATCCCTCGATGCAGTGATTATCTCTTTGATGAGTTCCGATATCATCGGCCTTAGTATGTCCTCTATAATACGGGGCATATCTTCCTTGAGTTGTCGTATGGATTCCTCGCCAACAGCACCCTTTACCCCCTCTTTCTCGGGCTCTACAGCTGCAAAATCAAAGAGCGGCTGCTGTGCATCACCAGCATCAGGTTCAACATATGGTGGCTCCTCGCTTACAGGTTCAACAGGTGCCTGTTCCTCCTCCACCTGGGCAGACATGCTGGTAGGTTCCAAGAAATCCTGGACCTCCTCCTGCTTTTCATCCATTACGATTTCCTGATCTGTATGACTGAATTGACTTTCTATTTCAAGATCACCTTCCGCAGTCTCAAGCACTATCTCCTCTTGCCTTTGTTCCTCAAAGATCGCTTCAGCCTTGGATGCCCGGTCTTCCTCGTCACATTCATCAGCATCTGGCGAAAAATCTATCTCTTTATCTGCATCCCGGAATTCCTCTTGTGACAGGGTATAGGCATCGTCCTGGCTCAATTCAGGCTCTTCGATTGAAGGCACGGAATCATCAAGGTCGACAAAATCACGTCCTGCAGTCTCAAGCACTACTTCTTCTTGTCTTTGTTCCTCAAAAATCGCTTCAGCCTTGGATGCCCGATCTTCGTCGCCATATTCCGTGTCTGAAGAAAAGTCCATCTCTTTATCTACGTCCTGAAATTCCTCTTCCGACAAGGTGTAAGCGTCGTCCTGGCCCAATTCAGGCTCTTCGATTGAAGGCACGGAATCATCAAGGTCTATGAAATCAGCTTCCTGTTCGATATCATCGATGGATACATCATCCTCCAGGGATATTTCCTTGCCCAGATCAAAGGTGTCCGCCCCACCCGAGGTCGCGGAATCATCCGGTATCGGGGGCTCTTCCATGCCCTCTTTCTCTGGCGGCTGCCCCTCTTCCAACAGATCGGTCAGATCTATTATATCATCATCTAAATTCTTATCTACCATAATGATCTCCTTTATCTAAGAGGCGGCATCGCCTCTGGAGTACTGTTCCCGGATATTCTTCATAACGGGCTGGCCTGTGGACTCCCGTACACTCATCCATAACGGACCGGCTGTATCTATCTTTTTTCTCTCTCTACCTACGCTAAGTTCAATAGGAATATGTACGTACATATTATTCCAAAGGCCTATGAAGATGTCCGTCTTGCCGCTCATGCCTGCATGCACCGCCATCTGCGCCAGGAAACCACAAAAGATGGAATCGGCTGCATTTGCGACCACGCTCCTTATTACATAGCTCGGATCGATGTATTTCAGGTTGATTGAAACACCTTTAGATACGAAAAACTCTTCTATACGCTGCCTTAAAAACAGCCCTATGTCCCCTTTCCTGACATTTCCGGAGGCATCTTTCTCCTTGGGCATCTTTGTAAAAAATCCCTGTCCTGCACCCTCAGCGACTACTACTACCGCATGCCCCCTTGATTTTAGACGATCCATAAGGCTGACCAGAAATCCATCATCACCATCGATATCAAAATCCTCTTCCGGGACAAGGACAAAATTTACATCTCTTGAGGCCAAGGCCGCATTTGCTGCTATAAAACCGGAGTCACGCCCCATGAGTTTAACAAGGCCTATCCCGTACGGAGCACCCTTGGCCTCTACATGCGCGCACTGGATAACCTTCCTCGCTTCTTCAACCGCTGTATCGAAACCGAATGTCTTGGATACGAAATTGATATCATTGTCTATGGTCTTAGGTACACCTATGACCGAGCACCTGAAACCTCGCCGTAACGCTTCGTTAGCTACAGCCGAAGCAGCCTTCAATGTACCGTCTCCCCCTATAAAGAACATCACGTTTATATTGAGCCGCTCTATGGAATCAACAACCTCGGATATGTCCTGATCACCCCTTGAAGATCCCAATACCGTACCACCCAGTTCATGGATATGCTCCACATATGCCGGGGCAAGCTCTATGAGAGGGTGTTTGTACTTGGGGATAAAGCCCTGCAGACCATAAGGTATGCCGTAGATGTTGCTCACCCCGTACATATGGAACAGTTCAAGGACAATGCTCCTTATAACATCATTTATACCCGGGCAAAGTCCACCGCATGTCACTATGCCGCACTTGGTCTTGGACGGATCGAAAAAGATACTTTCCCTGGGCCCTGCCAGTTCAAAGGAGACCGGTTTATTTTTACCCGTCAGATACTTCCGGGCATAGTTCAGTGAGGTATTGAACAGTATACGCTCGGAATCTTCTACAAATACCGTTTTACCCTTAACAGGGGACTCAACCCTTGGTGTGCCCACTGCGCGTATATCCGTATCAAAATTATCATATACTGCATCAATGCTCATATAGAGATCTCCATATAACCACATATATCGGATACCATAAATAATATCTTTATAAAATCAAGAAAAACCGCCTTTTCGTGTAGCCTGTATACATACAGATACTCATCGAGGCCTCATATTTTTTATTATAATATATTGATTGATATTTTACCTGTGTATTTTATAATATACGCATTTAGAAACAAAGGATGGATAATGGCAAATACATACAAACACGATCTGTTTGTAATCGGGGCGGGTCCTGGCGGTTATTATGCAGCGATCTCTGCCGCAAAAAAGGGTATGAACGTCGGCATAGCAGAGGGGAATCGACTAGGCGGGACATGTACGAATACCGGCTGTATACCTACAAAGACCTACCTTGAAAGCGTCAACCTCAACAATCTATTCGGCAAAGCAAGGAGATTCGGGATCGAGGCGCAAAAGACTTGCATTGACCTCTCGTCCCTGTACAAAAGAAAAAAAAGGATCGTGGATCGTCTTATAAAAGGGATCGAATACCTGTTAAGACAAAACAACGTCACCATCTATCCTTCCAACGCTGTCTTCACAGGGCCTAACACCATAGATATAGGGGGCAAAATCGTAGAGGCTTCCAATATAATCATAGCCAGCGGTTCAAGGCCCAAAAGACCCGCTATGTTAGATGTCCAGGGCATATGGACCAGTGATGAGATATTTAATGCTACACAATTACCCGAATCCCTCATCATCATAGGCGGCGGCGCTATCGGCGTGGAGATGGCCTATGTCTTTGAGGGCCTCGGCACCAGAGTTACCGTTATTGAGGCAATGGACAGGATACTGCCCCTTGAGGACGAGATCGTATCGGGTGAAATCATAAGGCTTAACAGGAAGATCTCCTTTATCAGCAATGCCCGTATAACCAAAATACAGGGGGACAGCCCGTACAAGGTCTCTGTTTCAACCCATGGCGGGCAGGAACATATAGAGGCCCAAAACATCCTGTTGAGCATAGGCAGGGAACCGGTTGTCCCGCATGGACTGGACAAAACAGGCATTCACCTCAACCCTTCGGGTGGTATAGACGTGGATGATACAATGCAGTCGTCGACCCCAGGCCTATATGCCATAGGCGACGTCACAGCCGAGCATATGTATGCCTATACAGCGACAAAAGAGGCCGGTGTTGCAGTAAAAAACATAACCGGCGAACATCAAAGTATCGATTACAGCAATATACCCTCGGTCATCTTTACCAAACCCGAGATCGCCTCTGTAGGGAAAAGGCTTGAAGAGATGGATATGTCCAGCCTCAAGCAGGGATCATTCCCTGTATCCGCCCTATCCAGGGCAAGGACAATGGAAGAAAATGACGGTTTTGCAAATATCTACTGTTCAGAGTCGGGAACCATAGAACGCGTCACTATCATGGCGCCGCATGCAACAGAACTTATCTGCTGGGCCGGGCTCGCCATCCGGCAGGGATTGACAGTAGAGGAACTCTTGAATGCCCATGTTCCTCATCCTACAGTAGCCGAGATAATAAAAGAGGCATCAGAAGACCTGTTGGGTATGTGCGTGCATAAATAACAATCCAATAAACACGTTTCATATTGAGCTATTACATAAATACAGAGCCGGGCTTGACACATACACATAAAAATTGTTAAGCCCATGCATCCAGGAGGAAAAATATGGAAAACATTATCGACTTTAAAAAACAGGGTGGGCTGGCGCCGGCTATAGCACAAGACCATGAGACAGGAGAAATCCTCATGCTGGCCTACATGAACAGTGAATCCTTCAAGGAGACCCTTGAAACCAAGCGGGCATGCTATTACAGCCGGTCAAGACAGAGGCTGTGGAGAAAGGGCGAGGAATCGGGCAATGTCCAGTTGGTCAAAGAGATCAGGATAGACTGCGACAACGATACGATCGTGTTGAAGGTGGAACAGATAGGCGGTGCAGCATGCCATCTGGGCTATAGGTCCTGCTTTTACAGAAAGATCGAAGATGGGGCGCTGATTGAAGATGTAGAAAAGGTATTCGACCCGAAAGAGGTGTATAAATAATGAGTTTAATACGTCTTGCCATACCCAAAGGAAGCCTTCAGACCTCCACTATAGAACTCTTCAAGGATGCCGGGTGGTCAATACGCACTTCGTCCCGGAGTTATTTTCCATCCATAGATGACCCGGATATAGACTGTGCACTGGTAAGGGCTCAGGAGATATCAAGATATGTTGAATCAGGGCTCTTTGATGTCGCCCTGACAGGAAAAGACTGGATACTCGAAAACAACTCCGATGTGGTCGAGGTCGCCGATCTTGTCTACTCAAAGGTCAGCTCCAGGCCTGCAAAATGGGTGCTTGCGGTCGATGAGCACTCTCAGATAAACAGTGCAGAGGACCTCAGGGGCAAAAAGATCGCAACCGAACTGGTTAATTTTACAAAGCAGTTCTTTTCCGAAAAGAATATCGATGTCGAGGTCGAATTTTCATGGGGCGCGACAGAGGCCAAGGTTGTAGACGGCCTTGCCGATGCCATAGTGGAGGTAACCGAGACAGGATCAACCATAAAGGCCCATAATCTTAAAATCATAGATGAACTGCTTGTCACAAATACAAAATTGATCGCAAATAAGGACGCATGGAGGGATACTGAAAAACGCGAAAAGATTCAGCAGATAGCCATGATGCTCAAATCCGCGCTTCAGGCATCCGGAATGGTAGGACTCAAGATGAACGCTCCGAAAGATTCCATAGACGGCATTATAGATATGCTCCCGTCCATAACGTCGCCTACCGTATCGCACCTGCACGATCCCGAATGGTATTCACTGGAGATCATCATTCATGAATCCCAGTCCAGGGATCTAATACCCGATCTGTTAAAGGCCGGGGCCAGGGGGATAATCGAGTATCCTCTGAAAAAGGTTCTTGATGGATGATTATACTTAAGACAAAACAAGAGATCGAAAAGATGAGAGAGGCCAACCGGATACTGGCCCTGCTCTTCAACCATTTAAAACCTATGGTGCAACCCGGCATCACCACCCGGGAACTCGACCAGGAGGCTGAACTCTACATCAGGTCATATAACGCAGCCCCAGCCTTTAAAGGTTATAAGGGCTTTCCCTCGACCCTTTGTACATCAGTAAACAACGAGGTTGTACATGGAATACCCGGCCCGAGGAGACTGGTTTCAGGAGATATTGTCAGTATAGACGTAGGGGCACTGCACAAAGGGTTTTATTCGGACTCGTGCAGGACCTTTGCAGTGGGCGACATATCGAAAGAGACACAAATCCTTCTTGATACAACAGAGAGGTCCCTTTATGCAGGTATAGAAAAGGCATTACCGGGCAATCGTCTGCATGACATCTCCGCCGCAATTCAAAAGGTGGTTGAATCCAAAGGGCTCGGTGTCGTCAGGGATTTTGTCGGACACGGGATAGGAAAGAATCTCCATGAAGACCCGCAAATACCCAATTTCGGGAAAAAGGGCACAGGCCCGCTTCTGCGTGCAGGCATGACCATTGCCATAGAACCCATGGTAAATCAGGGATCATGGAAGGTTGCTATCCTGGAGGATGGATGGACCGCAGTAACGGCAGACGGGTCGCTATCGGCACATTTCGAGCACAGCATTGCAATCACGGATGATGGGCCTGTTATACTAAGTGCCCCATAGTTATTACTGGGCACCTCGCGCCTTTATCGATACCTTGATCGTCTGGAGTATTATGACGATATCGAGCCATAGAGATCTGTGCTTCAGATAGTATAATTCATACTTTAGTTTCTCCTTGGCATCATCGATGGTATCGCCGTAGGGATAGTTAATCTGCGCCCAACCCGTAATGCCGGGCTTGGCATGCATCCTGAGGGCATAAAAAGGTATCACCTTTTCAAGCTGGTCAACAAAATAGCGCCTTTCCGGTCTTGGTCCGACAAAGCTCATGTCATTCTTTATGACATTGATGAACTGCGGCAGTTCATCTATACGGACCTTCCGTATAACCCTGCCCACACGGGTTACCCTCGGATCATTTTCCGATGCCCACTGCGGCCCACCCTTCTCAGCATCCTGCCTCATGGATCTGAATTTGATCACCTTGAAGTCCTTGCCGTCCTTACCAACCCTTTGCTGAAGATAAAACAACGATCCCGGCGAATCCAGACGTATCGCGATCGCGGTCAGGAGCATTATCGGAAAAGAAAATACCAGGCCTATCAATGCAAAAAACACATCGAAACCCCTCTTCATGGCATCCTGAAAACGGGAGCTTAAAAAGCCTCTTGTGAATATTATGGAGCTGGGACGTATATCCTCGACAAGGATCCTGCCGGTAACCATCTCATAAAAACTAGGGGCATCTATAACATCGCAGTTTGAAAGCTTGATATGCAAAAGATCGTTTATAGGCAGGGTTCCGCGCCAACCGTCAGGTGCGACTACAAGCAGGTCGGGCTCTGTTTTATCCACTATCTCGTTGATTTCGGCTACATTCCCTAGGCACCTGTACGGCAGATCCCAGTTATTCCTTCCGACATAACCCTCAAAGATAACCGGATAGCCACCGGATCGCATCTCCGTGAACAGAAACTGTGCGTTATCTCCGTCTCCGAGCACAACGACACGCATTCCCGTCAAATCAGTCAACCGCAGCTTTATATAGACCATCCTGATCAAGAAAGATGCTGAAAGGGTTATAAACAGCGCGCTCATCAAAATATCCCTTTCCAGTCCCGCCATAGGAAGGAGATAGTATACAACGGCAAGGACAATCAATGTGACCCCGCCTCCCAACAGTATGGAGGAGGTCAGCTCGGAGGTCTTTTTCCAGTATTTCCAGTCATAGAGATCCTGAAAATAAAAGCAGACAATGGTAACAATAGCATACACTCCACCCTTTACATACAGCAATTCATCCGGCAGACACACTTCCGGCAACAGGCGCTGGATATATTTCGCCAAAAAAACAGAGCCGTATGCAAAGGCGGCATCTAGAAAAAATATCAATAAAACAGATATATCATTCCTCTTCATATTAACCCGTGATCGTCAAATAGCATAGATTTGATTAATAATCTCCATCATAGAAAATAATAAAATATCATACTGCCTAAATTTTATCCCGACTGCCTATTCATCGCCCCCCAGCAGACCTGCCCTCATTACAAAGTATAGCAATTGCATAACAGCTGAAACCGCTGCTGCTACATAGGTGAGTGCAGCGGCAGACAACACCTTTTTTGCCCCTACGACTTCCTCTCCAAACAGTATACCCGTAGCAGGCAATGCCTGCAAGGCCCTTGAAGATGCATTAAATTCAACGGGCAGGGTGATTAATTGAAATATCACTGCCAGGGTAAAAAATATGATACCGGCCAGCAGTAAGGATTTCACGGATAGTATAAACCCGATAATAAGCAGCGGCCATGCCAGATTCGACCCGACGGACGATATCGGTACCAATGCACTGCGAAGCTGCAGGGGCATGTAACCGCGGGCGTGTTGTATTGCGTGACCCACCTCATGTGCCGCCACACCTACGCTTGCCAGGGAATCGCCATGATATACGGCTTCCGACAATCTCAGGACCTTTTTTGTCGGGTCGTAATGATCCGAGAGAAATCCCCTGCTCAGCTCTATATCCACATCAGTAATACCTTCCGATCTCAATATCTCGTATGCGGCCTTTGCACCGGTTATCCCCCTGGAAGTCGAGACCTTTGAATATTTAGAGTACGATGATTTCACCTTGAACTGAGCGTACAGGCTCAACAAGAACGCAGGTGCTATCATGATAAAGTATACAGGATCAAAGATCATTGACTACCTCCCATTCATTTTTATACATCAAATAGTACCTCCCAGGCATGAAGTCAAGACAGCGGATTATCCGGTGAATAAAAATCATAGCTATCAGACTTCCACTTTCCATATAATTATGTTAGCTTCATATATGTCTATTACATGGAGGTCTTATGAGAAAATACCTTGTCTTTTTCGTCGTAGCTATATTAGCAAGCACGCTTGTCCTGTCCGGATGTACTAAAACACCCGAAGAGAAGAGGGCTGCATATCTCAGCAGTGCAAAGGATTATTACGAACAGGAAAAATATGCAGAGGCCGCAATCCAATACCAGAACGCATTGCAGATAGCATCGGATGACGTTGAAACGATCCTGTCTTTGGGACAGGTCCAACTGAAATTAAAACGTGTCAATGAGGCATACAAGAATTTTCACATGGCCGCAAAGATCGATCAGACAAGCGTCAATGCGAGAGAAAACCTGGCTGCAATAGAGCTCCTTGCAAATAAATACGATCTCTCGAAAGAACATGCCTCTCAGATCCTTGAACTTGAACCAGCCAATCTCAAGGCAAAGGAGATACTTGCGCAATCCCTGTATCTCTCAGGCAGCAGGGAAGAGGCAGTCACCATCATGAAAGAGATCGTAGAGGCCCAGGAGCCCAGCGAGGGTATCATCATCAACACAATACAGATGTACCTGGGAACAGGCAATATCGACGAGGCCATGGAACTCATATCAAGAGGCATCTCCATATATCCCGACTCCACCAAGATCAGATTTTTAGCCAGTGATATCTATGTATACATGAAAGATATCGAGTCAGCCAAAAAGTGGGCCGAGGAGGCCTACAGTGTGGCTGGTGATAATATGTCGGTCGGGATCACACTGGCCCGGTTCTATGCAGGACAGAAGATGTATGATCTCCTGGATACGCAGATCGCCTCCCTTAAAGAAAAATTCCCGGAAGAGGCCGAACCGTATATGCTTGAAGCCGCTGCCCACAATCAAAAAGGGGATGTGGACAGCGCGATCAAGGCTGCAAAAAAGGCGCAGGGCTATGACGATACAACCCAAAGCAGGACCCTTGTCTCTCAACTCCTTATAGAAAAAGGCGACATCGATGCCGCAGTAGATATCCTTGAAAAGACCGTGGAAGACGACAACAAGGCAATCCCGCCACGTATACTGCTTGCGCGGATATACCTGGACAAGAAAGAGCCGGACAAGGCCCTTAAGGTAATTAATCTTCTTATAGAAAAGATAGCTCTCAGGCCTGATATTGCCGGAATAGCATCACAGGCGTATCTCATGAAGGGTGATTCAGCAAAGGCAAAGGAATTCGCGGAGAATTCCCTGAGGGAAAACCCTCGGAATGTATCACTGCACATAATGAAGGCCAAGATACACTTTGCACGCCATGAGCACAAAGAGGCCCTTAACGAGACGGAAATTCTCGCACAGAACTCTATCAATACCCCGGATATACTCTATATCGGGGCCATTTCATCACTGAAAACCTCCGATGCAGCCAAGGCGGATTTATATGTCAAAAAACTAAAGGTAGCGATACCGGACAAGTGGATCAGCCTTCATGCCGAGGCACTACTGTATCTGATCAACAAAGATGCGGAAAAGGCCTTTAAGGTAGCGGACAAGGCCATTACCCTCTATCCTGAAAATACCGAAGCCCTCAGACTTTATACAGGACTTGCGCCCAAAGCCATATCAAGGGATGAGGCCATAAAAAAAATTGAAGATGTCTGTTCCAAATCAAGCAAGTCTTATTGCCACGTAGTGCTTGCTTCTATGCTCGAGGGCGAAGGAAAAAAAGACGAGGCACTCAAACAGATACAGACAGCCATAGACATAGACCCTGACCAGATAGGCCTTTATCATGCCCTTGCCCAGTTCTACGCCCGCAATTCGATGATGAAAAAGGCAATAGATGAATACGAAAGCATCCTCAACAAAAGGCCGGATGACCTGAGGGCGGCTACTACCCTAGCGCTGTTGTATCAAAACAAAGACAAGTTAACGGATGCCAAAAAGGTATATTCCTACATCCTTGACAAGGATCCGAAACATGCCATCGCTTCCAACAACCTTGCATGGATACTTGCAGAGGGCGGGAAAAAGAACGAACTGAACAAGGCACTGGAACTCGCCCGAATAGCAAAGGACCAGTTTCCGGAAGACCCGAAGATAGCCGATACCCTTGGCTACATCTATCTCAAAAAAGGCCTGTATGATAATGCCCTTGCCCAATTCTCGCTCTCGGCAGAAAAGCTCCCGGACGAACCTACAATCAACTACCATATGGCGCTTGCACTAGTGGAGAATGAACGGGGCGATCAGGCGGTAAAGTATCTGAAAAAGGCACTGGAAACGGAAAAGGCCTTCCCGGAAAAAGACCTAGTGAAAGGATTGCTATCAGAGCTTGAATCTGCAAAAAAATGAACTACATACCCAGGACTGCAACGGCAGTTATGGCTGCCGTTACTGTCCTGAGGATAGACCTGCCCATGTTTACCTGATGAAAATCATTCGCCGAGATCACCCCCATCTCTTCAGAGGTAAAACCGCCTTCAGGGCCGACAAGTACGCATACGTCCCGGCCGTGATAATCATTGACCATGTCTGCTGCATCGAAACATGTGACCAACCGGACAAGACCTACGTCATTGAAGTCATATCGGACAAAATCAACCAGGGTAGTCGTTTCATGCAATACCGGAACGCTTTTACGCTGACATTGCTTAAGCGCCTCACGGATTATGTCATGCCAGCGTTGAATCCTCTTCGGCGGTATCTTTCTTATATTCGACCTGGCAGCGATTATAGGATGGATATGGCTTACACCAAGCTCTGTAACATAGCGCAAAAGCACATCCATCTCCTTAAGATCTATGATGCTTACCCCCAGATGGATGAGGTTAATGCCCCTGTCATGAAGTTCATCGAGGGAGAGTATATCGAGGATGACCTCCCCGGGTTTGATCGTAGAGATCCTTGCAGTATAACCCTGCGTGTCATCTCTGATTAAGAGTGTATCTCCGTGTCTTTTTCTTAGTGGACCCGTGATGTGCCTTACATCCTGCCCCGTTATAATCGCTTGCCCGTTATCTGTAATATCAGCAAAAAACCTAGGCACAATCACCCTCCGGGAATCGTTGGATATCAGAGTAGAAGATTCCTCAAAAACTTGGCCGCGTCCTCAGGCGAAGTGGAATTCACGTAGAGATCCGCGCCCCATTCCAGACCCGTCCTGTGTATTATCCTCGGAAGTATCTCGAGATGCCAGTGATAAAAATCCTCGCAACCATCATCGAAGGGAGATGTATGTATGGTGTAGTTATATGCCGGGTTATTAAGCCCTGCATCGAGCCGTCCCATAACCTTTTTGAATATCGATGCGAACTCATGCACCTCCATAGGCTCTATCTCCTCGTACCTGGATGTATGCCTTTTAGGGAGGATCCAAGTCTCAAAAGGCAGCCTTGGGGCAAACGGCTCTATTGCGATGAAATATTGGGTCTCCGATACAACACGGCTTTCCAGCTGTATCTCCTGCCTTATTATATCGCAATATATACACCTCTCCTTATATTCAAAATGTCTCCGGGACCCTTCTATCTCGTCCAGTATCCCCCTCGGTATTATCGGCACACCCGTCAGAAGGGAATAGGAATGGTCCAGGGTGGCCCCTGCAAGGGCTCCATGGTTTTTGTAAATAAGCACATAGCGTATTCTGTGATCCTTTTTCAGGTCTATGATCCTGTCCCTGTATGCCCAAAAAAGGTTCTCTATATCGACATGCTCCATCTGGGACTGTCTGATATCATGTACGGGGGACTCTATGATCACCTCGTTCGCACCTATCCCGGTTATCTTGTCATATATACCTTCACCAAGTCGCTTGAGGTCCTCTTCGACCACAAGGATAGGGGAACGGTTGGGAATAACCCTCAAATTCCACCTTGAATCATTCGGCTGGGAATCATAAGGCCTGTTTGCAAGTATCTCAGGGGGACAAAGATGTTCGTTTCCCGCGCAAAAAGGACATATGATATCGTTAGCCGGGGCATCTGTCTCATCAGGTATGTATGGCGAACGTATCGTATCATCGGATATGATCACCCACCGGTCTACAATGGGATCTTTTCTCAACTCTGACATATCTCACCAACCCTCAGCCCTACACACGGGATCTCGTTTTCTATCCGTCTTATGAAAAAGACGCTCCACCCCTGAAATGTCTTTTCAAAGCCCTTCTCGCTCTGTGATATACATTCTATGGGCGTAATGCACACATCCCAGGCTGCGTCCGATTTCAGCTCTAGCTCTACGCCTGCCTTAGCGTCTCTGAAGATGACATTGTCCGCATGGAATATCCCCCTGTCTTCTGCCATATCCCCGTTGTCAACCAGGGGTGCATCTCCCGAATTCACCATTATATTCCATTCAACGGCTATCCAGAGCGGTTCATCTGTCGGGATTATAGAATGCATCAGATTGACATTGCCGTCAGGATGATATTCATAGCTCTTTGTGATCTCTATCTGCCCGCAAGACCCTGAAAAAACCAGGCCCAAGACCTCTTTCCCCTCATTACGGGATAAAAGAGCGAAGGGTATATCCGTGGACACAGAATCCCTGACCCTGTTTTCTTTCACGATCTCATCGAGATCGGGTTCGGTTGTCATGATGTGAGTTACAAAACAGTTTCTGGGGTATTTATCATAGATCAGAAGATCCTTATACTCTTCAGGGCTTTCACGGGGGATATCGTGTATGGATAGAGGTTCCGCCGACACATTACCTCCAGTGCCTTGATGTGTCTTAATGATCTCATTGTGATATATCTCTGGATGACGCATGAGTATGTTGGAAAAATTATAGGGCTTTGCCTTATATTCTACTGCAAATACGGATGCATTATGAGATGGAGATATGTAGCAGTTCAGGGTCCTCCCCGAGATAAGCACCTCTTCATTGCCATCCAGATCGTGATCTATGGTGTCCACGACCCACGCCTTGTCTTTCAGCCGTGATTCGTCAATGATCCTTTCAGCTGTGAGAAGGTTTTCATAAACGGCATGCCTTAACGAGCTTATGTATATACCCCCGAAAAGACCATGCCAGTAAGGGCAATTACACTGCGCCATCAGCAATGCCTTCAGGGCGGAGTTCGGCCTTTTGTTTTCCTGCACGAGAGAACTTACCTTAAGCATCTTTTTGTGCATAAGGTTACTCTCCGGATACTTGGCTAGGAAATTATCCCACATTCCTCCCCTCAAAAACGGCCTTACCTCATTCCATCGTCCGTTGCTCCTGGCCTCCTTTATCAGACGTCCGTAGATCCTGCCCTGATGAGGGAACAGGCTCCATTCCATCATCTCCTGATATGAGGCAGTAGGCAGGTAAACAAGCCCGTTGGGCGGGTATTGCTTTATGACCGTCGATAGAGGTACAACCTCTATCTCGTCTGATGAATTACTCATCTCATCAAAGAATCTCCTTAACCATCGCTCCTCTATCACCCATTTATGAGTCCCGGGCCACATGCCGAATTTTTCTCCGTCATCACCATAGGTAACCGCCTTGACCCCCCTGTCTCTGAGAGAAAGCAGGTATTCTTTGACTTCTCTGGGCTCTTTAAAGGGTATTAGGTATCGCAGCTGCATGTCGATAGGAAAGATCTTCATGCTGCAACCTTCTCGCTCGGTGATATAGTAACCGTGGATATCTTCAGGCCTCAAGCCTGATGCAAGGAAATGACTGTCATCGAGCAGGGTGTATTCTATATCAAGGCCCGAGAGCTTCTTGGGTAGCCCGGGATCCCAGATCCTCTCCGCACACCACATCCCGCTTGGGCATACACCGAATCTCTCATTGATATATCTCTTTGAAAACTCTATCTGCTGCCTTGCATCATGTTCCGGGATAACAGATAAGATGGGCTCGTAAAACCCACCACCCATCATTTCTACCTGGGAGCGGCTCACCAGCTCGTTCAACAGAGTAAAAAATGAGGGTTCATTGGCCTCAAACCACTCGAAAAGAGGCCCTGTATAGTGAAGGGTCATCTTTATCTGGGGATAATCCTTTAATATATGAAGCAGGGGCATATAACATTGGCTGGCCCCCTTTTCAAAGACAGTATCATAATTGCCCACAGGTTGATGAGAATGGGCACAAAATGCCAATAAAATCTTGTCAGACATACCACATAACCCTTTCAAAGCCTTTATCCGGAACAGTAAATGAAAGCAAACCAGAGGCCGGGTGCCTTTCAACCTCAAGATCCCTCTCCATCAATGCGATGAAAAACCTCATGCGTTGCAAGGATGAAGCACCAAGCATGGAAAACGGCACCTTTATCTCCAGGACAGAGTCATATACAAATGTATCGAGATCTGCAATCTTATCCTGATTCCCGTTAGAGATCCTATACAGACCCATCATATCAGAATCAGTCGAGATGGTTATGAGTAACGGCTCTGGAGAGATAAAACGCACATGTATTGCAACGTCATTGAGCTGCGTATTAAAATCCAACCTCATATAGAGATGCTCTAGATCAAATCCGAAATACACATACGACAAAAGCTGACCGTGCTTATACATGCTGGATGAACTGCTCGATGCAACATAGAAACCGGCCTTGCGCCACTCATAAAAATGAGAGACCTTGCCGTCGATAATTGGATATATGAATCCGACCGGCATCTTTAACGGTATTACGTCATGGGGGGTTATAATGCTCTGGGATAGATCCTTGGGCGGATTGTCGTCATGAAGAGTATAACAGTTTTTCAGATGCACCCTGAACAATCTGTCAAAATCCTCGTCGTTTTCCGATGAGAACTCATCACCATACCACCAGAACCAGTCACTGCCTTCTGCTGTGTATATCTCTTCCCATGCGAGCTTGTCTGCATCCTCGCCCTTTGATTCCAGATAGGCCCTTGTCCTGGAAAGATACTCCCATGCCTTCCTGTCCTCTTCATGACCTATCCAGATGGCAAAATTATGGTTGATCCATGACCCGGTGAAAAGGTTTGAAAGACTGTCTCGCGGCGGACTCTTCTCCAGGTACCTGCCGAAACGGCTCGTGTATATTCCCGGGCATGAACTCAGGCGTTCATAGAGGCCCCGTAAAAAGCCTTCCCCTCCGTCACTATAGTATTCCCATGGATTCTCTCCATCAAGGATAACGGATACAAAGGGTTCAAAATCATATGCCTTGGCCCCTCTATGGATATTTCCCAGATGATGCATAAAATCATTGACCGCATGTCCGGACGGGTTTTTAGAATATACAAACCCTATATGATCGGAAAGGGGCCTGTCCCTGAAAAACATGGATACGGCATCTTCACCAAAGGTGACTCTATATGGTTTATACAGGCGGGAACCGGTGCGCGGCTGTCTAAGACTGCCGATAAGGATATCCTCATCGGATGCAGACCAGATAATACCGTTACTGGCGAACAGTTCTATCATTTCAGGGCAGACAGAACCTTCCGAAGGCCACATGCCCCTGGGCTTCACACCAAAAATATCTTCATGGAATTCTATCGCGCCCTTTATCTGTGCATCAAGGTCTTCAGGGTGCGAGAACGCCTCGCTCGGCAGAGGGGTATCCATGGAACGCAAGGCATAGCCGACATTCATGAGCAAAGGCCCGATAGGATGATAGAACGGGGATGCGGTTATCTCTATCCGGTCTTCGTCCAGGGCCTTTTTATACATGGGTATGAGCCTCTTCATGATCTCTATATGATAATCAAGCAGGAAGCCTTTATCGGATTCAGTGTATGATCTGCCTTTTTTTATCAATTCCGATACACGTTCGTCCTTTCTGGCCATAAAACCTGTCCAGGCAAGGTTGAACAGGACCTGAAGATCGAGTATGTCCTGGTTTGAAAAGGCCTTAGCGACTTTGTCTAGCGATTTAGGGTCCTTTAAATGCCCCCTCTTCTCATAAAGATTCATGTACCTCGGAAAAGGAGCTATCATGGTCTGAAGATTGCACATAAAAAAATTGGATATTATCTGTTTTTTCTCATCCAAGCTCAGATCTGAAGGCCTTTTCATGGAGAGATAATAATCGGAATCACGCATTGCGTTATCCGTATAATCGATAATCTGCGACAGCAGAGAGGGGACAAGGTTGAATGTACAGCTGATCTTTGGATAATCCTCCAAAACAGCTATCATGTCATAGTACCCCCTTATCGAATGCAATCTTACCCATGGCAGCAGAAAATTACACGAAACCGGGTCCTTATAATAAGGCTGGTGCATGTGCCATAAAAAACCAACGGCGACATCTCTCATATATTATCCTCCGGAGATCCCTGTTATTATATTATCCCATCAAGAAAGGCTTGTTCATGTGCTACTATCTTAGGAATATCGTGAAAACCTCTAATAAACTTTACCTAAAAACAGGATCCGTCAGCACCTCTTATATTATATACCAATATTGTTAATCTTGACTTTATTACATTAGTTATATAATTATAATGACAATCATAAAAAAAACAATCTTATTATTTTTTGTTACATAATCATAAAAGTTCAAAAAAACAATAAGGAGAATTCAAATGCGCCGCTTATCAATCATAATCATAACAGCTTTGTTTATCGTATCCTGCAGCGGAAGCAGCAGTCATGATGGGGATACAGGGAACAGCACAATCGATGCAAGCCTATACTATTACCAGGCACAACCGGATGACGTACTAACCTATACGAGCCATACGGTTACGACCATAACTGGACAGGATCCGGTGGAAACCGATGTTACCGAGATCAACACATTCACACAAGTTTCGAGCATACCGGCAAAATACAATTACTCCGGCACTATTGCAGGCCCGTACATCCTCGAAACATATACCGAAGACGGTGAAACAGCTGGATATACCTACTATTCCCTTAGCGGAATTGAAATTATAGATGACGACCTGGAACACTTCACAAATATTGACTATACAACTTCGACAGGCGAAGATGAGCCGGAACAGATCATTATCGGGCAGAGCTATTCATATCAGGACAATGAAACCCTCTTTTCATCGGAAACAGGCGCTGAAGTCGGCAGCAGCACCTTTAACGTAACCCAAACAGCTGAAAAGGTGGAAACAATAACAGTACCAGCAGGATCTCACGAGACATTAAAGTTTCAGGTGACAATTTCATCGAGTGAAACCATCGGAGATACTATCGAAAGCTTAACAGCAACAGGATATACATGGTACGGCAAAAATATGGGTATGATAAAATACATATCAACCCCTGAAACAACAGGCGGCTCTATAACGATTACAACCGAGTTATCCAGCTCATCTATCGCGACCTCTGCCATACAAACACATTCCCAACTAAATCCATCACCGGCGCCAGGTGCGCATTTTATAAACCAATTTTCAAGGCCATTATTAAAAAGACAAAAAGATCTAATTAGATAGCCAAACCAGCAATAAGAAAGAGTCTTTTAAAATCATGGCATTTAAGAACTTTAACTTCGTTCGGGATTAGAAAAGTAAGACTTTTACAATTAGCTCTTTCGTATTATTTTTTCATGCGACAGACCATACACCTCGAACAGGCCTTGACTAGACGACCTTCTGAATTATTATTTATAAGTATGATAATATCATATTTATTGAATATATTATCAATGCAATACAAAAGGGAAATTGTTTACCTTTAGATAGGTAATCTTTTTCAATTTACAGCTTTTCTTATTTGTTTCCAATGTCCCTCCTTTAATTTTAATATGCAATTACAGGTTGTTACATACCACAAACAACTTGGCATCAAACATGCATAAATATGTATCACGAGAACATGCATCATAAAGGGAGGTATCAATGAAAAATTATATATTAGGCTTGCTTGTAGGTATATTGATCCTTTTTGGACCAAGCTTTACCATGGCGATGGGTATTTCAGTTAAAGACATGGGCAGGAATAGCCAGCATGCACTAAAGGATTATGCTGCCTTATGCCATTTTCAAGGGGAAAGAATCCCTGATGAAGTTCTATTTTCAGGCTCAGCAGGTAAACCCGCAGACGAATGCCCACAAGGTCACGCACCGAAAACCAACCAGGAAACAATGAAACCCGCATCAGCAGGACAAGACTTACGACCAACAACAACTGCGAGCGGCGATATCATCTTAACACCCGCACAGGCTCCATCAACGCCCGCCCTTCCGCCCCTCCCAATCGATAATACTGGCAATGAACCCATTTTCACACCTGAGCAGGGAACAAATGAAACCGCCCCGGTCCCGGAACCAGCCACGATGCTTCTCTTAGGAACAGGCATGATCGGCCTTGCCGGACTGAAAAAAAAATACGGCCGTAACTGACATCCCCTTAAACCATAAATAAAGGCCGCAGGTTTGCAATAAAACCTGCGGCCTTTGCTATTTATTCAAACATGATCAGATTTTCATGGTTATCACGTAGCTTTATGAACTTTGATAGTATTTTGATTTATCGATGATGACATACACTATTGATAATTCTGGTAGCGGAGGAGGGACTTGAACCCCCGACACTGCGGATATGAGCCGCATGCTCTCACCACCTGAGCTACTCCGCCACGGCGACCATTACTACTGTAGTATTCTGCTTTTGTCAATATTTTTGACTCGATGCCATTTCAGATTTATACACATTCTGAATCTATAGCCGCGGAATATCATTTGCTGCCGGAATCCCGCCCATTGCGCGGGCATGCCTGACAGAACCCAAAAGGGCATCCTGAGCGGCCTGGGCACCGACAACGCCCAGATGCAAGAGATTTGCCTGTTTATCCCCAACAGAAAAACAAAAAACAATATCTCCATCATAAGGGGTGTTATAAGGGGATATATGCCTTGACAGTCCGTGCCCGGCCATCCTGGCAACCTGCATGGCCATGATCTTATCCAGCTTTGCATCTGTTACAAGCACGCACAAGGTCGTGTTCCCCGGAGCCCCCAACTTCTCCCTCACCTCACCATTAATAATCACGTTGCATGAATCAATAAACCTGTCACCATCCCTGGCCCCGGCTATTATCCTCTTATTTTCGTCCAATATATCCCCGAATGGATTCGCAACCACGAAGGCCCCTACCCTTACACCACCCAAGGCCTTGATAAGGCTGGAACCGATCCCTGCCTTGGTAGCGGATTGCACCCCCCTTATCTTCCCGCATGTCGCCCCTGTCCCTGCACCGAAACAACCCTGCTCGACAGGATTTGAAGTGGCCTTTTCACACGCATCGTATGCCATGGAAGGGGTCGGCCTTGCGTTTGAGTCCATGTAAGACAGATCATAGATGACCGCGGAAGGCACAACAGGGAGCCTTGCGACAAAAAGATCCAGACCAACACCCTTTTTCTCGAGATATCCCGCCACACCGGATGCTGCATCCAGGCCGAACGCGGATCCGCCTGCAAGACATATGGCATGAACCGCTATCCCGGGGTGCATCATGTCCAATGAATCTATCTGCCTTGTCGAGGTAGCCATACCGGTTATATCTACAGAACCGATCGCCGGATTATCAAAAAGTATCACACTTACACCCGTACCGCCCTTATAGTCAGAACTATGGCCGACGCGCACCCCTTCTATGGCTGTTATAGTATTATTCTGCAATCTTGACATCCTTTACCACGCCACTGAATTCACTCATGATCTCCTTGACTACTGTTGATTTAAGGGCCTCTGAGCGCAACTCGGAGGGCTTTGGTTTTTTCTCTGCTGCTATCTTATTTTCATCCGTATCCACAACGATAGGCATTTCCCTTCTGTAGAAGGTCTTCACCCTTTTATTTATCTCGGGCATCCCCTTTTTTATCTGTTCGGTGATAAAACTGTTCGGAGACAGCAATACCACCCTGCCGTCATCTTCCGACTTGAGTCTTGCCTGGGAAAGCATTGCGAATATGGGATGATCATGATCCTTTAAAAAGGCGATAAACCCTTCCCATGAAACAGGCAGTGATGAAATGGGTTTTTTAGGGGTATGGGCAGGGGCTGTTTTTCGTATCTTAGGCAGGCTGTCATGGCCGACATTTGTTGAAACAGATTCTATAAGCTGCTGCAGATCAGATAGCCTCGGCCCCGAGGCAACACGCAACAGTATGGTTTCAAGGGTGATCTTGGGCACACTGGAGTATTTCAAATCTTCCTCGGACCGTATAAGCACGCTGAGTGCCCGATGAATCTCTTCAAAACCGGCATTGTTGATCATCTCATTGAGCAGTTCTATCTCCTGTTGAGGCAGAGCAATCTTTGCATACCCTGCCTTCAAGACCATTGCATTCCTCAACTGCTCGAGGATGGATCTGTAAAGCTGGCTCAGGTCCTGCCCATACTGATATACCTTGTCTACAACGTCGAGCATGCCTGTTACATCCCTCGACAGGATCGCTCTCAGGAGATCATTCATGGTCGATCTCCCTACAAGGCCGAGCATATCCTCTACCGTATCGCAACCAATACTCTCTATCCCGCTGGCAGCAAGATGCTCAAGCATGCCTTGGGCGTCACGCATGCCTCCCTCGGCCTGCATGGCAATCATTATCAGGGCATCATTGCTTATATTAATACCCTCCTGACCGGCTATCGTCGATAGATGACTGACTATTTCATCAACGCATATGCGTCTGAAATCATACCTCTGGCACCTGGACAATACGGTTACAGGGACCTTTTGCAGCTCAGTGGTCGCCATTATAAAGATCACATGGGACGGCGGTTCTTCAAGGGTCTTCAGCAGCGCATTGAATGCACTGCGGGAAAGCATGTGGACCTCGTCTATGATAAAGGTCTTATACCGTGCTATGCTGGGCGCATATCTTGAATTTTCTATAAGATCACGGATATTATCCACACCTGTATGGGATGCTGCATCTATCTCAAAGACATCTACCGACCTTGAACCGGTAATATCTTCACAGATCCCGCATTTATTGCACGGATCAACACAGGGACCTTGTTCACAATTGAGGGCCTTTGCAAGAATTCTTGCAATCGATGTCTTGCCCACGCCCCTTGGCCCGGAGAATATGAGAGCATGCGGCACCCTGTTTAATTCTATCGCATTTTTCAGAACCTGTGTAACATGCTCCTGCCCCACAACATCATCAAACCGCTGGGGTCTGAATTTACGCGCTATCACCTGATACATTTAATGCCCTTTATATAAAATTAGCTGATTCAGCTTTTACAAGCATCTTATTATCGAAATCATATTAGTTCAAGTAATAGTTTGACACAAAAAGGCCCTGCAGAGGGCCGGGCCTTTCCATACACATATAACATCATGCTTACCGCTGCTCCCTCCCGGGCCTGACGGGGTTCACAGTGTCATATTGCATGGGACCCGGCCCCTTGCAGGGCCTTTTATTTTCTTGGCGGAGAGAGAGGGATTCGAACCCTCGGTACCGCGTTAACAGTACACACGATTTCCAATCGTGCCCCTTCAGCCGCTCGGGCACCTCTCCTGGTGTCAAATACTGGAGAGTTTATAGTATCCTTTAAAAGAACAGTATCCTTTCCAATTTCGCAAGCATGTGAACTAGCACAAAGACTTGATAATGTAAATGGTAAGTTGAACGTCAAAAACTGGCGGAGGGAGTGGGATTCGAATGCACCTAATGCCTTTTTAATTGGCTCTATAAGTGGTTTTGGGGGCATCCATATTATATAAAACTCCACCTTGTTTACAATTTATAGATATTTGCCAATATCTTGACATAATATTTCATACAATTTCATTATGTATTCTGCTTGAATACACTTTTATCAGGATATAATAATATTTTTTAACCCCATTTTTATTAAAAATATGTATTAATCTCTGCAAAGCATCTCACAGAGCCATTATACAGGTTTTTCACAATCACTTCATTTTTTTTTCGCATACATTATATCAGTATTATACATATCGGTTTATCCGACTTATCAACCTTTACAGGTTGGTATCAAAGTTTCAAACCTAAAAAATATTACAATGACAATTACTTGCACATGTGTAAGTAATTATAAAAATTAAAGTATTTCAAAATACGACCGATAACGTAGTTATACGTTATCGCTTTTAGCGACAGATTAGCTCATAGAGCTAATCTCCTAAGTTTCAATACTAAAAATACAGCTATATCTATTTTAAGATATACATACTATTGAGCCCTGCACCGGTCATTTAGGGAAGACCACACAACTCAACTGTCAATATCATTTGCCAGGACACGCACCGAAGGTGCATATCAAATTAGTTTTATAACACCCAACTACATTTTGATTTTAAATCAAAATATAATCATAGGCGTCTGGTTATACTTTAATGAGCGAAGCGAATAAAGTAACCAGACGCCTATGAGGGCCGCAGGACTGATCGGCTCTATGAGCCGATCCCCGTTAAATAAAACTAATTAAAATATATTTTTACGATACCTGACGACTAATTATTATATCATCCTATCAACAATCTTACATATTCTCTCCCACATTATAACAATGGCGAGGATTGAGGATTACGTAAGATTGACACCATAAAAGGCTTGAACGAGTTTTTATCCGTTAAATAGATTAGTTGGCCCTAAGGGGCCACATACAACTAATCGAGCGGACAAATCCACGTTCACCATAATCCATAGCAATAAACTACTCAGTAAGCTGTGGTGTGGATGATAAATAATTATTTATATCAGGAAACAAAGGAAACACATTGTTGTTTATATGTGTTCCACATTGAGCAGGCTCAAAGAGCCTGAATTTTTTTAAACAACTAAAAAATATTTAGATAAAAGGCTCCTCTATATAGAGGGGTCTTTTTTTATATCCTTTTATCAACAACATTAATATCAACATTACAAGACATAGCACCCTATCGGGTGCGTTCCTTGGCAAAGAATGGGAGATAAGGGGATCTCTTCATTTCTTTGAAAATAATATTTTTACTTTTTATATTTTTGTACTCTTTTAATATTATTACATAATATTTATATTAAATAATTTACCTGATTTATTTTCCTCGTACTTATTTCCTCTTTATCAAGCAATGAAAGGAGATTTTTTATGGAAAAAGAAAAGAACAAATCATCAGGTACAGGGCGCAGGTCGTTTGCTTTTCATGCTGGCAAAGATCCACTTGTGAGAGCGGCAACATTAACAAATTACGGTGGATCTAGCAAAACTAGGATTAATCACCTTCAAGAAGCTAAATCCTTCGTAAAGACGCTCAGAGAGCTAGGTTACAACGTCAAGAAATGGTCTAACGTAACAAATAAGCACGTTGGCGAAGTAGTGAGGGAATGGCAAAGACAAGGTCTTTCAACCGCCACATTAAAAGAAAACATGGCGGGTGTAAGGGCAACCGCATCACGTAACGGCAATGAAAAAATCTACAAAGATAATGCTCACTACAACATAGAAAATCGTGAGTATATATCAAATAAAAACAAGGAGATGGACAAAATGACATATAACAAAGCAATCGAAAAACTCAAGGCAGGAGATGAAAGACAACAGAGACTAGCGGCACAGATACAAGTAGCAAAGACACTGGGTTTAAGGCACGAAGAAGCAAGAAAATTTAGACCGAGTCGAGATGTATTAGCAGACGGCAGAGTCCACATACACGCAGGAACTAAAGGCGGTCGAGAGCGAATGCTAAATGATATAAGTCAAGAAGCAAGACAGGCAATCGAATATGCAAGATCAATAGTGGGTAAAGAGTCCATGATACCTAGACAAATGAAGGACAAGCAGTGGGAATCATATGGTTATAGGGAGCTTAAAAAAGCTATTGGAACTACTAAAATGCATGGGTTGCGTCACGCTTATGCACAACAGCGATATCAGGATCTAACCGGATATAAACCAAGGGTACAGTGTTCTTCTTTGGAAGAATTTAAACGTCAGGCAAAAGAAAAGGCAGGAGACAACTGGCAGGAGTTGGATAAACAGGCCAGAGGAGTGTTAAAAGCAGAGATGGGACATGGACCGGATCGGGACAATGTTATCAGCCAGTATATAGGCAGTAACAGCAAATAGTATTACAAAGGGGGTGGCGTATGTGTCACCCCTCTATATAGGCATTCTTTATTTACCCCTTGCGTCTTTGGTCAAACCACTTTTTTTAAATCGCCCTAATCACTATATTTTCAACATTCACCATTCATTTAAGAAATAGATTAAAAATCGGCGAGAATGGGCCACCTGTAGCACGTCGGAGCCGATTTTTACCCCTTAGATCATATGACAATTACTTGCACATGTGATAGTTTTTGTAATAATATTCATCAGTTATGTTTTTTTCCATCACGCCGATATTGTAATTATGGACCCCACGTGCTATAATTTGAAATATAATCATCAAGAGGATAGGTTTGCAATGAACAAATGGGGAAAGATCAGGGAAAATAAACGGATAGGACGTTGGTATATAGATATAACCTGGAAAGGCACAAGGCATCATATATATAAGATACCAACATACGCTGGATTTATAACCTGTACCTCTTACGAGAATGCAATAGAATTAAGAAGTATTATCAATTCCGAGATTGAAAGAAATATTTTTAATCCAGCAAGATATAAGGAAGCAAAACCTTTACATCTAGAGTCCTATGCTCTCGAATGGCTTAATCGAGCTAAGCATGGAATATCAAAAACAACCCTTCATGATTACAATAATAGCATTAAAAACCATATATTACCTTATCTCGGCAATAAATATTTACCGGATATTAACGCCGATACCTTGAAAGATTTTTACAATCAGATACAAAGAGAAACCAAGGGAAAAAAGAATGTAATGGGTTGCCTACATAATATTATGTCTGCTGCTTATGATGCTGGACATATATCTAAGATACCAAAATTCCCCAAGATTACATTACCCAAAAAGGTCATACTATGGATTGACAAGAAAGATCAAAATCTCATCCTTGATAAGATCCCCCTACAGGATAGGTATATATATCAATTCATGATGCTTACAGGCTGTCGTCCATCAGAAGCAAGGGCACTCCGAAAAATTGACATAACCAAGTCTGATATACTATTCCGAATATCATTCGACAGGTACGAACAAGAAGTACCGATCAAAACAAATATAGAGCGCAAATACCCATTGATAGATATTCTCCGAGATGTTTTAAAAGAAAATCCTGATAATTTAACTCCGTATGTTTTCGTATTTTCTAAGACTGGCAAGCCATATACTAGAACTACAATAAACCGAATATGGAATAGAGCTAATAAAGAAGCAAATCTGCCAAAAATCAACCTATACAATGCCACTAAACATAGTCTCGGTTGCCAGTTGATTGATGCGGGTGTTGATAAGGATTTAGTTAAACAATTATTCGGGCACACTTCCACCAAGACAACAGATAGATATGCTGAGGCTTCACAAATCACACTACGAAACGCTTTAGACAAAGTAGTCAGCTTCGAACAATATAAATCCCAAAAATTATCTTAACACATTATATTGTCAATATACCAACGGTCTACACTTTGTTTACAATAATTTGCATAGTCAATACATTGTCATTTAATTAATACATTAATTATATCATTAAGATAATTTTATAAGGTGCGTCAAAATCTGGCGGAGGGAGTGGGATTCGAACCCACGGTCCCCGGTTAGGGGGACAACCGATTTCGAGTCGGCCCCGTTACGACCACTTCGGTACCCCTCCGTTTCTCCTTTCCTTGAAAAATCTTTTCAGGATCGCACCGGCCTGTTCAGCCATGATCCCTGATACTATCTCAGGTTTATGATTAACATCAAGATCAAATGATTTCAACATAGATTCTACTGCACCGTATCTCGGGTCTCTCGCAGCATATACCAACCTCGAGATCCTTGCCTGTATTATCGCGCCCACGCACATCATGCAAGGCTCCAGGGTCACATACAGTGCAGCTCCGACAAGCCTGTAATTATTGATCTTTTTTGCAGCCTCCCGGATCACCACTATCTCGGCATGTGCGGTCGGGTCGATATTGGTGATCATGGAGTTATGACCCGTAAACACCTCATCATCTATAACAAGTAACGCACCTACAGGGACCTCTTTCAAAGCAAACGCCCTTTCAGCCTCTGACAGGGCTTTCTTCATAAATAAAATGTCATCAAAGGGTGTCATACACATTATTTTGTCAATATATCATGGCTTTGGAAGGTATATAACTATATTTTGAAATTTCTTGTCAGGCTTTATTTCCATGTCATTGATCTTTGCTATGAGCCTTTCATCCCCATCATGCTCTATATCTATCGCGATAATCTTGTGTGCAGTATTTACACCAGACAATTCCGATACCGGGATATATTTACCCTGCGCATAAAAGACCAGCCTCTGCCTGTTTGATATGATATCTTTTCCAGGGCCAGCCAGTGTTAAGATCCATTTACCGGCGTCTCTCCTTGCAATCTTACCGGCATCCGGGGCTGTAAAGGCAAAATCAGCCCAAAGAATAGGCGCGGTGATTAATGCAAAGACAGCCACTATACGTTTAAATCTGCTATTTGATCCAAAGAATATTGAGGTAACATAAGCAGATAGCGGAAATATCCATACGATAAAAGAAAGCAGGTATCTTTTGGACAGACAACCCCATACCACAAGAATCAGATAGGAAATCAAAAATACTATACTGAGATGGATAGAATATATGTCCTTTTTATATAAATAAAAACCAAGGCAGCCCATCAATACAACCATTGCATTACCAGCTGAAAAAAATGAGCTTATGATGTCAAAACTCGAGTAGACAATCTTCTTCAGATCACATACGGAATAAAAATATACCAGGTAATCTATATTGAGACTCTTTTTGAAAATAGGCAGCGATGGATAATAATGCCAAAGGATAATAACACCCAATAATGGTATCAGCGGCACGAGCAAACGCCAATAAAAATACTTTTTTTTATAAAAAATCCATATTAATAGCCATGCAGCAAAGAATATCATGGCCGTGCTTCTTATAAAGGCACCCCCTATAACAAGGATCAGGCTCCCGGCTATTAAACGAATCATCCTAGGCGATTCGGATAACCCCTTTAAGATAAGATAATTCCCCCATACTATAAAACAGATTAATAATGATTCCTTCAGGCAATCCACAGAACTGTCAATGATCTTCCTGTTTGTCACAAAAAACAGAACTGATATAAGAGCGATCAGATTGTCTTTGAATATTATCCTGGAAAGATTAAACATCCCTATTGATGCCAGAACAAATCCCGTGGCGGATATCAGTCTGCCGGAGGTCTCGAATCCAAGACCTGAGATCTTTGATACACCTGCAATAAGAAGGGGAAACAAGGGCAACTGCGGCCTTAACAAGGCATCGTGAAACTTTCCATAATAATAAAGGCTTGCAGTCGGGACATACTGAAAAGCCCCATCAAATGAGATGATATCATAATTTATCCATGCCGGCACAAGCGCTATTAATGAGCAAAAGAATACCACCAACAACAATCTATATGTCTCTGCATTAGAGATTACCGCGGATATATTCGTGCATGTATTTATATGGTTCGCATGTGCATTATCTGTCATATATAAAATCTTCGATAAAACTTGTTATATTATCACAAGCCTTAACATGGCTTAATACGCACCCTCTTTTTTCCACACAGATGCAACAGTCCTTATAACAACCTCTATATCGAGCCATAATGACCAGTTTTTTGCGTAGTACTCATCAATCAATATGCGCTCTTCATAATCAATATCGCTGCGGCCGGATACCTGCCACAAACCTGTGATGCCAGGCAATACCTTAAAAAGATACCTGGATTTGTCGCCATATTTTTTGATCTCCTCCGCCACTACAGGCCTTGGCCCGACCAGGCTCATCTCCCCCCTCAGCACATTTATAAGCTGCGGCAGCTCATCCAGACTTGCCCTTCTTAAGAATCTCCCCACCCTTGTAATGCGGGGATCATTTTTGAGTTTATGCTCTCTTTCCCATTCCTGCCTTGCTGCCGTATCATTTGTCAGTATTTCATCTATCCTTTCATGTGCATCGTTGACCATTGTCCTGAACTTATAACAGTTAAATTCTATGCCCTTTTTCCCCAGGCGTCTATGCAGAAACAACACCGGCCCGCTTGAATCGGCCTTAATCAAGATAGATATACACAGCAGTAACGGTGATATTGCTATCAAACCAGCCAGAGACAGAATGACATCGAACAAACGCTTTATCAGACAATTACGCGTCTGCGAAAGCCTGTCCTCTATCTCCAGAAGCAGCATGCCATCGATATCATAGGTCTTTACGCCTGCCGATGCAATACCATACAGGTCAGGGATAATCTTCACAACAGGTACAATCTTTGTCGCTCGCTCGATAATCTCTACCATCTCTTTGCGATTAAGCCCGGGCATTGCTACGATCATCTCACTGGCGCTTGTTGACAGATCTTCAATGTGCTCTATGTTGCCATTAACCGGCAGATCGATATCACCTGTTTCTCCCGATGGTACAACCGCCCCGATCGGCCTTAGCCCGAGATCCGGATGTTTTCTCAAGTTGCATAAAACCTGGCTAATGCTTTTATACTCTCCTAAAATCAGGACGTCCTTATACCACAATCCGTTCTTGTACAGAAAGTACCTGCTGAGATACCTGCTTAGGGGCAATAAAAAGATTGATAATAAAAGCGCCAGGACTATTACCGGCCTGGAGAATTGAGCGGATGTCTTTGTGACAAAGGTCAGAACGATCACGATAAGAAAGGCTAAGGTATTACCCTTTAGTATAGATTTTGTTTCATCCCAAAAGCTTATACCGATGGAGGGGTAAAGCCCTTCATACGCAAAGATCATGACCCATAAAAATAATATGGCCCATGAATTTAAATACACGTTTATTCCGTGAAACATCGGATCAAATATAGGTATAATATCTACAAATAACCATGACCTGATATAGAAAGATAGAATAAAGCATGAAGCGATCGCGATAATATCGCTTAGGATAAGCGTCATTATGATACCTATCTTTTTAATAAGTCCATTTATAACTATCATAGCATCAAGATGCCCAATAATTCCTATTCATTGAGATATATCGCATAAACCGGGCCGGCAACAGAGCGTATCGTACGCCGACATTATACCCCAGGAACCTGGCCAGGCTGTCGATGAGAAGATCTGCGAAAGCAGCGCATTGCCTATCTTGATACAATCTACCCATTGCGTGCTTTATGTATTTGACACCCTCGCTTTCGTTATCCGAACAGGCTGCCAGCGATCTGTTTTCGGCAAAAAACACGCCGATATCCACATACCTCTTGAATTGCTCAAAGAACGTATAGTCATGGGAATGCCATACAACGGCGCCAGCAGCATATTGCACTCTATATCCGGACATGACCACCCTGTAGACAAACTCCATATCCTCATTCATTATCGTGTTATCTCTGAATCCCTTATACTGACGAAAAACACCAGTTCTGTATATGGCACATGCATTGCTGCAAAAAAAGGTCTTTACCCCCAGGTTTTCAATATCGTATTTATCCCTGGTAATGCTGGATTCGGGGTAATTGAACGCCCGTACAATCTTTTCGATTGTGCAGGCATCATTATAGGCTATTTGCCTGCCATATGCGACAGCTATTTTATTATCCTTCTCCAACGGTGTGACAAGGTTTTCAAGCATCCTGTCGTTGACCGGCAGCGCATCCTGTGTAAGAAAAACAAGGTATTTGCCCTTTGCCTTTTGCGCGGCAATATTCCTGGTTCGCCCGTGATTAAACTCACCAACCTCTATCGATTGAACATGGGCACCATATGACAAGGCAATTTTTGTTGTTTTATCAACAGAGCCCGAGTCAATGATGATGATTTCCTTATTATCGATTGATTGAGAAGACAGGCTATCCAGTAAATCAGGCAGGCATCTCTGTGCATTCAGCGTAGGTATGATGATTGAAATTTTCACTGTTATTACCCAATAATTCCTTGATATCAAACTCACTCGATATTAAGTAAATAAGCGTCTTGAAGGGACCGCCCAGATATCCGGATCAGCTAATGGCTTAATCGAGTCCCCGGTATATATAACAAGCCCTCCACGCCAACGGCTACCTAACCCACGGGCGACATCCTTAAGCGAAGTTATGTCCTTGGAAGCGATTACACTGCGGGACTTGATCTCCATACCTACCACACCGGCTTGGGTCTCGAGCAAAATATCGACTTCCAGTCCTGATCGAGTACGATAGAAATAGATCTCACCGTCTTTTCCCATTGTCTTCATCCATTTCATTAACTCCCCCACAACCATGGTTTCATATATTTCGCCTGATATTCCTTCGCTCATTCCGGAAAGCATACGAAGTAGACCAATATCCAGCCAATAAATTTTAGGGGTTTTTACAACAGCGCTTGTTAGATTAACATGGTAAGGTTGAAGAAATACTGTTTGATAAGACAGTTTGAGATATTCCAGATAGCGACGGGCGGTATCAACACTAACGGTAGCATCACGTGCAAGTTCTGAATAATTTAGCAGTTGTCCGGATCTAAGAGCCGCTAACCTCTGAAATTTCCTGAACGGCGACAGGTCATCCAGTCTGGCCAGATCTCCCAAATCACGTTCCAGATAAGTATACCCATAATCTTTAAGCCACTGACGTCGCTCATCATCGATCAAAGACAAAATTCCGGGCATTCCGCCCCATTGAAGCAGGTAAGCCTCAGCCCGTCGGACATTATCATCTTCTTGATCCAATAAGATTGAGGGTACACCATTAAAAATATCCTTAAACGGTGCATCAGTGAAGATCTGATCTACTAGTGGCAGAGATGGCATGTGACTTGAAGACATATGCCCATCTGCAACAGGCCCTAATGATGTTTTCTCACATAGTTCACTCATCATCAAAGGCCATAGCTCATAGAGAGAAACCCGACCAGCCAGGGTCTCTCTAATCCTCTTCAAAAGAAGGATCTGGCTGGACCCCAGAAGAATACTGAACGGGAGACTGCCCTCATCATAGGCGTATTTAACCTTATCAAAAACTACAGGTTCCTTCTGAGCCTCATCCAGTATTGAGATCCCTATATCACGTGACCAGGATGCCGAGGTGATGTTTTTCACTATTTCCCGATTTTCAGGCGCATCAAGATTAACGTAGCGCAAATCCGGGTAGCAGGCCTTTGCTAGCGTGGTCTTACCAGTCTGCCTAGCGCCGGTTAAAATGACCAACCGCTTTCGTGATACATCTGGCAAACGGCCTAATAGATAACGATGTTTATGTATATTATCGCTCACTGTCGATTATTTTACAGCTAATTTTCGCTAATGTCAAAAAGAATTTGACAAAAGAATTTGCTACCCATGACAGTCTCTTATTCTGGAACTCGCCAGCGCCATGGCCACTATTATCCAAATGAGAAGAGGAAGGTTCGGGAAATGGAAAGTGTGCACTGTAAAGGATTGAACGAGTATGCAAATAACCATGCTGGTGCATACAAGCCAATATGCGTAATCAGGCTCAGCTTCCTTATTGAACAGGTTTCTCGTTAGATCCTTTCCGGCACATATAATGATTAGAAGAAAAAGGCATATCCCGACAATGCCGAGTTCGGCAAGGATAAGGATATACTGATTGGCAGCAGTATCCGGCTCTCCTCGCATCTTCAATTCCCAGTACAGCTGGCCCTGTCCGCAGCCAAAAACCGGCTTTTCTTTCCAGATTTCAATACACTTGCCCCAGAGATCCAAACGGCTATGGCGAATCGCACCATAGCTTTTATCAAGGTCTACAGTATCAACGACCTGCCTGATAAAATGGTTGCCGTTTTTATAGATATACCCCCCCACTCTGGAAGTATTCAATAGAACAAATGAAGCTCCTATCAAAACCATTATCGTTACCAAGATCCATTTCCTTGCACTGGTCATGACCTCTATACCCTTGTATTTGAAGACCATATAAGTGACATAGACCAAAAAGGCATTTATTATCAAGGCAAAGAGCGCTGTCCGCGTCTGGTTAATAAAAATCCCAAGAACAGCAACAACAAAGAAAACAAAGTTCATTATCACTCTTCTTTTAAAAAAGAAAATCCTGTTAAAAAAGAACACACAGCTTATACCGACAAATATCCCATAGCTGCCCTGACTTTGAAAGGTTGCTTCAAGACTTCCCCCAAGGGTGAATGCAGGTACAAGCCCTTTTGTCTGTGCATATCCGTACGAGATACTTAATATAGTTGATAGGGTCAGGGCGGAAAATGCAAGGCCGATATCCTTCCGGTCATTTATAATATTGAATACAGCAGCAAACAAAAGCACGCCAATAATGTTTGCAAATGTGAAGGTTAAGGTAAATGCTATCAGCGTATAGGGCATTCCTGACTGCCACCACTGCTTTGCTAAATGGGTTTTTTTAAGTAGTTCCGGTATGATAAAGTTAATATCCGGCGGAAATAAAGAGATGTCCATATAGCGAAGGCATACGATTGATGAAGACAATATCATTAAAGCGCAAAAGGCTACAATCACCATATATGACTTAGGCAAACATATCTGCTCCTCCTTGATCCACCACAGCAATAGGCTTGGAGGCAGCCCTAAAATCGGCAGAGAAATCACCTGGCCTTTGATCCCACTAACCCGGATCTGCTCTATCATTGATATACTGAAAATGGATCCGTCTATAAAAACTTTATTAAAAATTCCAAACAGGTTAGGAACAAACCCGAGCATACATATACTGACTATTGCAGCCCATAACCATAACCTGGGAGAATAGATCACTAACAGGATAAATATTGAACAATAAATAAAAAGTGATGCACTCAAAAGATTGACCGGCGGGAAAAGCATGGGCAGGGTTACAAGATATATAAAAAGCAAGCCGATAAAAAAACAATCGATGCACCTTTTTATCTTCCCCTGAATAAATATTTCAGATCTGCCGGAAGCAGATTCAGCCTGATCCATGTTCGTCATCTTCCACCCTGCGATTGTATTGTCAGGTTTCTTATATCAACTATGCGAAGGGCCACGGTCAAGCAGATAAAGAGCAAACAAAAAATTATTATGCTTATAAAGGTGTTAATGCCTGCAGCCATGGAAAAACCGGCAAAGGCGGTTAAAACCAGACCAAGCGCAAGCAGTTTTAAACTTACCGGCCTGTCCAAGACCCTAACACCGAGACCCTTGATATAATAAGCCGTCCAGAGAGTGACAACAATCTGCGCTATAACACAGGCGATAGCGGCTCCGACTTCATACAGCCTTGTCGATAGCAAAACGACCAATACAAGATTGAGCAGGAAACCGCCCACCACAGGCATCATATACTCAAGCCTCCTGCCGAGCGGCAATAACACCTGTACCCCAAGGATACCCCCTAACCCCATCACGAAAAAAAGGGTTCCCATAATCTTCAAAGGCAGTATGCTCTGTTTAAAATCATTGCCGAGCATCACATTTACAATAGTCTCTGCATAGGTAATGACGAGTATAGATGCAGGGATAGACAAGAGCATACCGACAACAAAACCTGTCCTTATTGAGGCAAGCCCTTTTTCTTCCGATACCTTCAACATCCTAGAGGTATACGGATAAAACACATTACCCAACTGATTAATAAGCCCCATGCCCACCCTAATCAGCCTCTCGGCAGCGGAATAATACCCGACTACGGTGTTTGAGGCAAAAAAACCCAGCACAACGATATTGACGCCTGCATATAAATTTTTAACCAGATTAGAGACAAACAAAGGAAACGATTCTGTCATGATTCTCTTCAACAGCCCCAAGCCCGGCAGGCACAAGCTCATTCCTTCTCTCAAAAATACAATCATATACATAAAAACAACACCTACAAGCAAAGATACTGAATTTATAAGAGGGACAAGGACATAATCACCTTCGCGCCTTATAAACACAAATATCATTATCAACGCAAGCACCCGTATAATAAAAACCCCGATCGTTATGTTTATCATCTTTTCAATACCCTGGAAAAACCATACCGGGATGAAACATTCCCCGATAATATATCCTGCACTGAAGACAAATACCCATGCCTCTGAACGGAACCTTGGTACGATCGAAATCAATACAAAATATAAAATCAGGGTCATTATCAACACCAAAATTTTTAATGCCAGTATCCCTGAAACAAATCCCGACAGCTCACGGGCATCATCCCTGATCAATGCAACCTCACGAGGGGCATACAAAGTAGCCCCGATTTCAGGCAGCAGGGAAAAATAGTATGCAACAGCATGCGCAAACGAAACCACCCCGAACTTGGCAGGCCCGATAACCCTGACCAGGTAAGGAAGCACGATCAGCGGCGCAATATACTGAACCATCTGCATTACAGTAAGCGCACTGAAATTCTTGATAAGAATATTTTTAGACACAATCAACTATTATGCTCTGTTTTTTCCACATCACGCCAAGATATACCCCTTATATCCTTGAAGAATATATTAAGAAAATTGTCAATATATTTCTAAAGATACATAATTTATTCAGTCGAAACGGATTTCCTTAGCGCGTTGGCGTAAGACTTTCTTTTTTTATTCTCACGCAAAGGCGCAAAGTTTTAAAAACATTAATAAACTCTTTCTAACACCATTATCTTCTACCTCATACCAAGCAAATAAATAACCACCAAAAACACCTTAATATATTCTTTTCTTAATAGTATTTGACTTCTCTTTGCGCCTTAGCGCCTTTGCGTGAGGCTGTTCTTTTGTTTATAATTTCCAACTTGCACATAAGACGAAGCTAATATTCCTATACGGATTACATTGGTCACAAAGTTTTCTTCACGCCTTTGCATTAGACATCAATAAGTGCCCCTATGCCCAATCCTCGACTTTCAATTTATCAATTCGACCAAACTCTTTTACATTATGTGTCACAACAGTCAGCTTGTTTGCCCTGGCAATAGATCCGATTTGAGTATCTCTTTCACTGATCACCTTACCTTTTTTTTCAAGTTGTGCCCGTATGACAGCATATTCTCCAGCCGCTGATTCATCAAAAGAGTATAACGCCAGGACCGATAATATCTGTTTAATTTTGAATCGCCTTTCTTTCTTTTTAATCGGAGACTTTTCTATTCCGTATAGTATTTCAGCCAGGGTAATGGTTGATATGGATAAATCTTTCGGAGAGTGCATTCTAATACGGTCGATTACTCCCTTATCCCCTCGCATCCAATAACTGATGATATTCGTATCAAGAAGGTACATAATTCACCCGGTTAATCCAAATTAAATTTTTTTGATGGCAAGGCTTCAGGTGTTTTGAAATCCGGATCTACAGAGAAAACATCCCAGAAACCCTCCGGCCAACTGTCCCTTTCAAGAGGTTCAAGGATAACCTTATCACCCTTTTTGCTGATTTTTACTTCATCCCCCTTAAAACGAAACTCTTTAGGTAACCGAACCGCTTGCGACCGTCCGTTTTGAAATATTTTTGCTTTCGACTCCACATCATACCCCCTCTTCACAATAAAGGTATATACCAATATATATCACACATCAATAAAAGTCAATCCCGTCTCTTTTTATCCTCACGCAAAGGCGCAAAGCCGCAAAGTTTTAAAACCTATCCAAAAAAACTTATTATATTGCTTCTTTGATTTTTATTTGAGTTATCTTTGCGCCTTGGCGCCTTTGCGTGAGTCATTTTTTTATCTTATTATAATTCAAAATATCATAACACCTTTTTTTTCTTCACTGCCTATAAATACCATTAAAGCCAATCGGCAACCCCCGATTGGCTCCATAGCACAAACACTTCTCCCCCGCGTCTGCGGTAAAAAATACCCGGTTTAATGCATAGTTCCACCCATATCAAAATCGATATGCCTATCTATTGCCTTAGCAACCTTAGACAGCTCAACCTTCTCCATATAATGATTCTCATCAAAAGCAGGTACCATCCTTTTAAGAATCGTTATCGCGGCATCATTATCCCCCGAGTCCTTGAGCAGCAGGCCGAATCGTTCTATGGCTTCATAAAGTTCTTTTTCGTTTATCCCATTTGCATTGTTGCACACCTTGATCTTTTCATACGCGGTATCAATAATTCCTTCGCCATCTATAAGCAGCTCTTCATACAATTTTTCACCAGGCCTTAACCCTACATACTCTATTTTAATATCCTTTTCAGGTGTAAGCCCGGCAAGCCGAATCATGTTTTTCGCCATGTCCACTATCTTCACCGGTTCCCCCATATCAAGCAGGAACAATTCGCCACCTTTACCAACTGAGCCTGCTTGAAGAACAAGCATTACAGCCTCAGGTATCGTCATAAAATAGCGGGTGACCTCAGGATGGGTAACTGTTACCGGGCCTCCTGCAGCTATCTGACTCTGGAAAAGAGGTACAACACTTCCGTTGCTACCCAGGACATTACCGAATCGAACCACAACAAACTTCGTACCATTACCATTCATTGACTGAACAACCATTTCAGCAACCCTTTTCGTTGTCCCCATTACAGATGTTGGCCTAACAGCCTTATCAGTTGATATCATAACAAACTTTTTCACATGGTGTTTGTTGGCAACACCCGCAAGTTTAAATGTCCCGATTATGTTGTTATTCACTGCATCAAGAGGAGACAACTCCATCATGGGAACATGCTTATATGCAGCAGCATGGTATACGAACTCGGGTTTATATCTATTGAAAATACGATCCAGACCGCGCCTGCTTCTTATATCCCCTATGCACGGTATTATCTCTGTCCGCCCCCCTCGTCTCTGTAGCTCGATATCTATCTGATACAGCGGAGTTTCTGCGTTATCCAAAAGGATTATTTTTCTGGGATTGAAATTGTAGATCTGCCTTGCCAGTTCTGAACCGATCGATCCACCGGCACCCGTGATCAAGACTGTTCGGTTTTGTATCTCTGATCTTACAAGGTGCATATCAAGCGTGATGGGTTCCCTTTTCAAAAGATCCTCAACCTTTATGTCCCTGATATTATCTACGACATTGTTCACGATCCTATCCGAAAGGGATGGGACAACCTTAAAGTGAACCCCAAGACCTTCACAGGATTCAATAATTCCAGCGATCTCTTTTGATTCTAGATTTCTATCTGCAATAAGGACATCTTCAATTTCATAATAAGCTGCAAGGTCAGGTATATCTTTCAAACAACCTAAAATGGGCACCCCATGTATCTTCATGCCCGTGTTACTAATATTGCCTTCAACAAAACCTATGACCTTGTAATTGAGCTTGTTTAGATCACGAAACTCCCTAAGCAGACTTTCAGCGAGATTTCCTGTACCGACAATGAGCACTTTCTTTGTTTCTTTTTTTGTCTTACGGAAAAATGATATCTCTTGAAAAAACTCCTTATCACGCTGATAATATAACCTTATAAACAGCCTCATGCCGCTTATGAGCAAAATAGTCAACACAAAATCAGCAACCAGTACCCCCCTTGAAAAACCTGCGAAATGATGAAACATTGCAAGATATCCGACGAACAGAAATGATCCTGAAGCCGATGCCCGTATAACATTCAACATATCACGTATACCGGCGTATCTCCACATTCCGCTATAAAGATCAAAGAACATGAGACAGGCCATCTTGATAATGACTAAGGGAGCAATCGTATAAATGATCTGATGCCTGATAGCAGAATCGAAATCCCCCTCGAATCTGAGCCAATAAGCCCCATAATAACAAGCGCAAAGCAGAAGTATGTCTGTAATAAATACAATCCAAAAATTTGATTTACTTATAAATCTCATAATTAATATCTTTATCGATAAACAAAAAATGTTTAATCAAATGATCCAGCCCTTATAGAGCATTTAATTAATGCATTAAATATACCAAAAACAAACTATTCGCAATTGATTAATTTTACAAATCAAAGTGCTTATTAGCTTTTATCTTGAAGATTATTCTGTGCTAATTATGCAACAGCCATCTGTCGATAAGGCAATAACCCGTCTATCACTTCATATAATCGTGCAACCCATGCAAATTGAGGGAACCACGAAGTTGGAGCCTAAGCAAAGCAAAAAAATCCGTGCAAAGTTGTCTATTTCATTTACAGATCTCAAATTTGATTTGCTATGAGCTATAAACAAGATTTCATTTATAATGCGTCCACATTCTGAGAACATGTACAATTTGTGCTGTTTTATCTACACTATAAACCAAACGATGTTGAATATTAATACGTCGGGAGCAGAATCCATTGAGGTTGCCGACCAATTTTTCATAATCAGGCGGTGATTTAAACGGATCTTCGGCTAGCATCCAAAGCAATTTTTTGGCCTGAGCTTTCAGGCCTGCGGCTTTAAGTCTTTTTGAATCCTTGACTGCCTTTTTTGACAAGACAACCTTCCAGCTCACCAGCCAAGTTCCTCAAACGGGGTACCCTCCTCCAAGGATTCATCAGCGGCTTTGTGAATGCTTTCAACAAGACCGTCAAATTGATTAAGGTACAATGTCTCCTCTATCGCTTTCCAGTCCATTTCACCGATTACCACAAAATTTTGGCCATTCCGACGTTTGATTTTTAAAGGATTATGGTTTTCGATGGACATCTCCACATAATGTTTGAGCCTTTTGCGAAAATCGTTTGCTGTAGCTTCTTTCATTATACACCTCCTAAATTTACCACAAGTACAGTACCGTTTTACAGTACCGTTGTCAAGCCGCCTTGCAACATACTTAAAACCTGCCTTCCCGCAAATATGTAACGATGAAATAGGGATAACTCTTTAAATAAATGAGAATTAAGTACGATTTCTCTTGCATTTACCCTCGTTATAAAGTATGTTGTTGTAACGAGAAGGGGGGGGATTGTATATGGCTGCTATAGTGTATCAAACCAATAAAAAAAACGGTGTAACCTATGCCTATGAGTCGATTTCTTACTGGGATAAGGATAAGCAACAATCCCGTGCAAAACGCAAATGCATCGGGCGGGTGGATCCTGAGACTAATAAAATTGTTCCAACACGTAAAAGAAAAACGGCAACATCGGAAAACAAAGCAAAAAGAGGTCCGG